>Ga0155748_123_pt1 | contig 28681 bp, 29 predicted proteins | sample RifCSPlowO2_01_FD_107402 | JGI IMG/M metagenome (GOLD analysis project Ga0155748, IMG submission 107402) | Omnitrophica bacterium RIFCSPLOWO2_01_FULL_45_10
CTGAATTCAGGATGCCATTTGACACTGTTATATGCGCGATTGGCCAGGGGCCAAACCCCCTTCTCGGGCGAACTCTTCCGGATTTGAAATTAAACGAGGACGGTAATATAATAATAGAGAATAACTTTATGACGTCAATTGAAGGAATATTCGCAGGAGGAGATATCGTTACGGGCGCCGCCACCGTTATTGAGGCGATGGGCGCGGGCAAGCAAGCCGCTTTAGCGATAGATAAATACCTGAATGAATAACGAGCAGAAAGAGAAGCGCATATATACAGTATCAGAATTAACGAAATATATCCGCGTCATAATCGAAGACTCATTTCCCGCAATTTGGATTGAGGGCGAGATCGCGAACTACGTTCTTCACTCTTCGGGCCACATCTATTTCAGTCTGCGCGACGCGAACTCGGTTTTAAAATGCGCCTTTTTCCGGCACTCCAACGAAAAACTGAAATTCAAGCTCAAAGACGGGATGAAGGCGATATGCTTTGGTTCTATATCGGTCTACGAGGCGCGCGGGGATTACCAGTTGATCGTTGAGGAGATTGAGCCAAAGGGAGTGGGCGCGCTTCAGTTGGCGTTTCAGCAGTTGAAAGAGAAACTTCATAAAGAAGGATTATTTGACGAAAGGCATAAAATCCCTATTCCTTACCTTCCGACAAGGATCGGGATTGTGACGAGTCCAACGGGAGCCGCGATTCGCGATATCCTGAATATAGCGAGGAGAAGATTCTCGAACGTCGAGATAATCATATTGCCCGTCAGGGTCCAGGGCGAGTCCGCGAAAGATGAGATAGCCGCCGCCATAAGAGAATTCAATAGAATCAAAAATGTGGATGTCATGATAGTTACTCGCGGAGGAGGAAGCCTGGAAGACCTGTGGCCGTTTAATGAAGAGACAGTGGCCAGGGCAATTTACGACTCAGAGATCCCGGTGATAAGCGCCGTGGGGCACGAGATAGATTACACGATTTCGGATTTCGTCGCGGACTTTAGGGCGCCTACGCCGTCGGCCGCGGCGGAATTGGTCATACCTAAAAAAGAGGATCTCTCTAACCTTATAAACACATTAATGGCGCGGCTCAAAAATACCTTAACCGGCAAATTGGGCCTCTTGAACCAAAGACTTACGGCCCTAAGAGAAAGTTACATCCTGAGGCAGCCGCTAAATTTTATTATTCAATATGAACAGAGGATAGACGATCTGAGCAAGGATTTGAATATACGTCTCGACCATATCGTTGAGATGCGGAATGAGAATTTCAATAATTTAATAAGTAAACTCGGGGCGCTTAGCCCTTTGGCCATATTGAATCGCGGCTACTCTATAACGATGAAGTTGCCGGATAGAGTAGTTGTGAAAGACGCCAAAACTCTACGAAAAGACGACCTGGTAGAGACGAAACTCGGCAGGGGAAAATTTATAAGCAGGGTGGAGGAAATAGAATAGGGTAACGGAAAACGGGTTACGGGATACGTTACCCGTTACCCATATCCCGTAACCCTGACTTGATATTACGAGGAGGCACAATGGCTGAGATGAAATTTGAAGAGGGGTTGAAACGGCTCGAGAAGATAGTCTGCGACCTGGAAGATGGGAACCTTTCCCTTGAGGAGTCTTTGGAAAAATATGAGGAAGGAATCAGGCTTTCGAAGATGTGCGCGAAGAAGCTTGAGATCGCGAAAAAAAAGGTTGAGATATTGTTGAAATCCGAGGACGGCACCGTAGAGCTGAAAGATTTTGAAGAAAAAACGCAAGAAGACGCGAAAGCCGAACAAGAACCCAAAAAGAAAAAAGGCAAGACAGAGGAAGCGCTGTTCTAATGAGCGATCTTGATACTTATTTCGCGCGGCTGAGAAATTCGGTAGATAAGCGTTTGAACGCATACCTCCCATCGGGGAAAGAAGCGCCCAGGATCGTACACAGGGCGATGCGATATAGCGTATTCTCGGGAGGCAAGAGGATTCGTCCCATCTTGGCCATCGAGGCATGCCTTGCCTGCGGAGGCCGGGTAAATGAAGTTCTCCCCATAGCATGCGCGATAGAATTAATCCATACCTATTCATTAATACATGACGATCTACCGAGCATGGATGATGATGATTACAGGAGGAATAAATTGGCATGCCATAAGGTATTTGGCGAATCTATCGCGATTCTCGCCGGCGACAGCCTTCTTCCGCTGGCGTTCAACATAGTCTCTAAAGAGATTACGCCAAAGATCGGCCTTGAGATTATAAAAGAACTTTCAGGGGCCGTGGGGACGAAAGGCATGACCGGCGGACAGGCCCTCGATCTGGAATTTTTCGCGAGAGGTTACGGCAAAAAGGCGCGTCCGATAAAGCCTTCGGCCTTAAACCGCATAAACCGTCTTAAGACCTCGAGGCTCTTTGAGGCCTCTACTAGAGTCGGGGCGATTGTCACCGGCGCTAAGGCCGAAGATATTGACGCGATAGCAAATTTCGGCGCCGCGTTCGGATCGGCTTTTCAAATTCTGGACGATATCATTGACGGCGGCATCTATCCTGAAATATTCGGCATGAGAAAAGCAAGGAACGATGTAAAGATATTGCTCGGGAGAGCGAAGGGATTCTTAAGGCCGTTCGGCAGGTCGTCCGAGCGGCTTAATAAATTAGCGGATTATTTGATGGAAAGAGCGGATATAAAGACAAAATAACTTATGGCAAGACTCATAGATTCTATAAATAGCCCAAGCGATCTGAGAAAGCTTAAACCTATTACCTTACCTGTATTAGCGGCCGAGATAAGGGAAGAGATGATAAAGACGGTCTCAAAGACAGGCGGCCATTTGGCATCGAGCCTGGGCGCTGTTGAACTTGCCGTTGCCCTGCACTATGTCTTTAATACGCCAAAAGACGTCATCTTATGGGATGTCGGCCATCAGACATATGCTCATAAACTTCTGACAGGCAGGCTAAAGAAGTTTCACACCTTAAGGCAGTTAGGCGGGTTAAGCGGGTTCCCGAATAGAGATGAAAGTCCCGAGTACGATACGTTCACGACCGGCCATAGTTCTACCGTCATCTCGACACTGCTCGGCCTCGTCGTGGGCCGGGACCTAAAGGGCGAGAAGGATAAACTCATAGCCGTGATTGGCGACGCGGCGCTTGCGGGCGGGATGGCATTTGAGGCGTTGAACCATGCGGGTCACGCGCAAAAGGACATGATAATCGTCCTGAACGATAACGAACTTTCAATCTCCCGCAGCGTGGGCGCCCTGTCCAGATACCTGAACAGGATAATCGTCAATCCCGCGTATAACAAAGTAAGGAAAGATATAGAACGGCTCCTTAAGAGGATACCGCGTTTCGGATTTCGGGCATACAGGGCCGCGAGAAAACTTGAAGAGGGATTGAAGAATCTTCTCATACCCGGCATGATCTTTGAGGAGATGGGATTCAGGTATTTCGGCCCTATAGACGGACACGATATTCAGCAATTGGTCCTGACATTCAGGAATCTCATGAATTTGAATGAGCCGATATTGATACATGTGATCACGAAGAAGGGAAAGGGCTTCAGGTACGCCGAAGCGAATCCCGGCGCGTTTCATTCGACAGGGCCATTCGATATAGCGACGGGCCGGAAGGGTGAGACACGCGAAGCCATGACGTTCACAAACGCGTTTGGAGAGAAGATACTAGAATTGGCCGAAAACAATCCCCGAATAGTTTGCGTGACTGCCGCCATGGTCGACGGAACGGGCCTGAGCGAGTTCGCCTCACGCTTCCCCGAGCGATTCTTTGACGTCGGCATAGCGGAGGGGCACGCGGTCGGGTTTGCGGCGGGCCTTGCGCGGCATGATTTCAGGCCATTTACGGCGATATATTCGACGTTTTTACAGAGAGGATACGACCAGATAATTCACGATGTCTGCCTTCAACGCCTGCCCGTCGTCTTCTGCCTTGATAGGGCAGGTCTTGTTGGAGAGGACGGCCCTACTCACCACGGCGCCTTCGACATCGCCTATTTACGGCATATACCGAATCTTGTATTTATGGCGCCGCGGGACCCTCTTGAATTGAAGGATATGGTCGAATTTTGTCTGAGTCAGCCCGGCCCGTGCGCCATTCGTTATCCTAAAGGAGGCGCTTCCTTAACCGAAACGAGGACTGCGGCAATTCGGTTAGGAAAGGCGGAAGTAATGAAGAACGGCAAAGATTTGGCGATAATCGCGATCGGGAGCATGGCAGGGACCGCCTTGGATATTGCTTCGCTATTAGAGAGAGATAGGCTATCCGCAATGGTGGTGAACGCGAGATTTATCAATCCCTTGGATGAGGAGTTATTGGAAGGGATCGCTCACGATATAAAAAGAATAGCTACGCTTGAAGACGGGGTCTTGAAAGGCGGCTTCGGAAGCGCCGTTTTGGAATTTTTGGAAAGAAGGAAGTTTGGGGATATCAAAATTAGGCGGTTCGGCCTGCCCGATAGATTTATCGAACATGGGAAAAGAAGCGAGTTATTTTCAAAGTATAACTTGACACCATCCGCGATTTACGATGTAATTATTAAAGAGATGATGTAAACATGCCGAAGATAAAGATAGACAAAGTGCGATGCAAGGGATGCTACCTCTGCATCGTTAATTGCCCGAATGGCCTTATAAAGATAGCGAACGGCTTGAACATAAAGGGCGTTAAACCCGCCGTATTTTCCGGCGGCAAATGCACCGGCTGCACGATGTGCGCGGTCATCTGTCCCGAATGTATTATTGAGGTCTATAGATAATTATGGCTCATAAAATATTGATGTGCGGTAATGAGGCATGCGGAGAAGGCGCTATCTTAGCCGGCTGCACTTTTTACGCGGGCTACCCTATCACGCCTCAAAATGAACTTACCGCATACATAGCCAAGCGCATGCTTGAAACGGGCGGCGTCTTTATTCAGGCGGAATCGGAACTTGCCGCGATAAATATGGTATTTGGCGCGAGCGTCGCGGGCGCCAGAGCGATGACTTCATCATCGAGTCCGGGAATCAGTTTGAAGCAGGAAGGCATTTCTTATCTGGCCGCCTGTGAACTTCCCTGTGTCATCGTTAATATGCAAAGGGGAGGTCCCGGTCTTGGCAATATAGCGCCATCCCAGGCGGATTATTTCCAGGCCGTGAAGGGAGGGGGCCATGGCGATTATAAATTGATCGTCTTCGCGCCGTCTTCCGCCCAGGAACTTTTGGAATTTACATACCTTGCCTTTGAACTCGCCGATAAATATAGAAATCCCACATTCATCCTTGGCGATGGGCTTCTTGGCCAAATGATGGAGCCGGTGCAAATACGATATACGAACGACGATATACGAACGACGAAAAAAGAATGGGCGCTGACGGGCTGTAAGGGCAGAAAGCCAAATGTGATAAAATCACTTCTTCTGGGAGAGGGAGAACTTGAGAGACACAATCAGAAACTGCAGGAAAAATACAGTAGTATAAAGAAGATCGAACAGCGCGCGGAAGCCTTTTATATAAAAGATAGCGACATAGTAGTGACCGCTTACGGTTCGGTAGCCAGGATTGCCAGATCCGCGATGAAGAAGGCGAGGGCAAAGGGCATAAGGGTCGGCATGATAAGGCCCATTACGCTGTGGCCTTTTCCGGATAGATTATTTAAGGAAACCGCGGATAGGACGGAGAAATTTCTCGTTGTTGAGATGAGCGCGGGACAGATGGTTGAGGATGTGAAACTGGCTGTGGGAGGAAGAACAGATGTGGAATTCTATGGAAGGATGGGCGGAGCGATTCCTACGGAAGAAGAGATACTTGAAAAGATAGAGTCGATAATATGAAGAGTCGCGCAAAAGGAAAAGGAAAAGGAAAAGGAAAAGGAAAAGGAAAAGGACACGCACTCACTGAGAATAATTTGATTTTCGCTCATCCCGCGAGCCTGCGCGATGTCGAAAACCATTACTGCGCGGGATGCGGCCATGGCATAGTTCACCGTCTCATATGCGAGGCGGTTGATGAATTCGGGATTCGAGAAAAGACAATAGGAGTCGCGCCCGTCGGCTGCGCGGTATTGGCGTATGATTACTGGGACTTCGATGTCACTGAAGCGGCACACGGAAGGACGCCGGCTGTGGCGACCGGCATAAAAAGGGTCAGGCCCGATAATATAGTATTCACTTATCAGGGAGACGGCGACCTCGCCGCGATCGGCACCGCGGAGATAATCCATACGGCGAATCGGGGGGAAAATATCACAGTCATATTCGTGAATAATGGTGTTTACGGTATGACCGGCGGCCAGATGGCGCCAACGACACTCGCCGGCCAGAAGACCGCTACCACGATATACGGCCGCAGTTTGAAACGCGATGGCTATCCGATTAAAATTTTAGAGATGCTTGCTGTTTTACCGGGCGCGAAATACCTGGAACGCGTAGCGGTCAATTCGGCGCACGAAGTTTTAAGGGCCAAGCGCGCCATAAAGAACGCCTTTAAGATGCAGATAGATAATAAGGGCTTTTCAATGGTAGAGGTATTATCAATGTGCCCGACTTACTGGGAGATGACGTCGATTCAGGCGGCAAAAAGGATTAATGACGAGGTGGCGACCTTCTATCCTTTGGGCGTAATCAAGAGTTGTTAAAAATAGTAATCCGTAATAAGCAATTAAAAAGATGACGAAAGTAAGAAATAAAATATCAAAAAATCATTATGAAGAGATACTCTGCGCGGGCTTCGGCGGCCAGGGTATCATGTTTATGGGCAAACTGTTAGCGCAGGCGGGGCTCATTGCCGGGAGGCAGGTTACGTGGATGCCTTCTTACGGGGCCGAGGTGCGCGGCGGCACCGCCTATTCCATGACTAAAATATCAAAGGAAGAGATAGCGAGCCCTGTTGTGACCGCGCCTGACATATTGATTGTCATGAACGGCCCGTCTTTCATTAAATATGAGCCACGGTTAAAAGAGGATGGCATTTTGATATCCAATAAGACCCTGATAGGCGATCTCCCCAAAAAGAAAGACAAAACATCGATCAATATCCCGATGACCGAAATGGCGTTAAAACTCGGCGACATACGATGCGCCAATATGATCGCGGTAGGGGCGCTAATGAAAAGCGCAAAGATACTTTCTATCAAGGTTATTTTGGACGCGTTGAAGTTAATGTTGAAGGGTAAGGAAGATTTATTTTTGAAGAATAAGAAGGCATTGGAGAAAGGTTATAAAATTCCGTAATACGTAATTTTAAAATTACGTATTACATATTACGCATTACGAAGAGTCAGTTTACGAGGAGACCTATGATTCGAGTCCGTTTCGCGCCGAGCCCTACCGGCTACCTGCACATCGGGAGCGCAAGGACCGCTCTATTCAACTGGCTTTACGCAAGGCACAGTAACGGGGAATTCATCCTCCGCATAGAAGATACTGATAAAGCGAGATCAAAAGAAGAATATCTCGATGAGATACTCGGCTCGCTCAGGTGGCTATTCATGAACTGGGATGAAGAGCCGGTCTTTCAATCCAAGAGATTTGAAATTTATAGAAGGTATGCTGAAGATTTAGTGAAGAGAGGCCTCGCCTATAAGGAAGGGGAAGCGATAATATTCAGGGTCGAGAAGGGAAAGACAGCGTCATTCGAAGATATAATTCACGGCAGGATAGAGGTTTCAACAGACGAAATAAAAGACCAGGTATTGATGAAGTCGGACGGCACGCCGACATACAATTTTGCCTGTGTCATAGACGATGCTGAAATGAAGATAACTCATGTCATACGCGGGGACGACCACATATCGAATACGCCTAAACAGATTCTCATTTATAACGCGCTCGGATTCGCGATACCTCGTTTCGCTCATATACCTTTGATATTGAGCACGGACGGAGGGCGTCTTTCCAAGCGCCATGGCGCTACGAGCATATTCGAATATAAAGATATGGGATATCTGCCCGAGGCCATTGTGAATTATCTCACCCTCATGGGCTGGTCGCCCGGACAGGACAGGGAGATTTTACCGCCCGATGAGATTATTAAATTATTCGATGTAAAAGATGTCAATAAAACAGGCGCCACCTTCGACATTGATAAACTAAGTTGGATGAACGGCCAGTATATAAAAGATATGCCGCTCGACGAACTGGTCGCGAGAACCGAGAATTTCCTGAAAGAAAAAAATGTAATCGGCGGCGGATTCGATCGAAACATTTGGCGCGGGGTCGTTAGTGTTTATAAGGAAAGGACCCGGACGCTGAAGGATTTTATAGGCGTCCATGACATATTTTTTAAAGATGAGTTCGAGTATGACGAAAAAGCGGTAGAGAAATATTTAAAAAAGCCGGAATCCAAAAATATAATGAGTAAGTGTAAAATAACCCTTGAGGGCCTTCCTAAATTCGATAAGATTTCTATAGAGGGGTCATATAGAAAATTGGCCGACGATTTAAAATTAAAGGCGGCCGAACTGATACATCCTACGCGCGTCGCCATAAGCGGCAAGACCGTCGGGGCAGGCCTCTTCGATATGATGGAACTTTTAGGTCGCGATAAGGTGGTGAAACGGCTCGAGAGATTCTGCTAAAAGTTGGGAGGTCGTCCAATGGTAAGACGCGAGCCTCTGGAGCTCGTTATCTTGGTTCGAATCCAAGCCTCCCAGCCAACCTTGACGCTCAGGCGAACTACGGTTATTGAAGTAGAATCAAATAACAAAGTTCTTATTGAAGAAAATGCTTGATTTCTTCAATAAGATGTTTTATAATTGAAGCTGGGTTCACTAACCGCATAAGCAAAACTAGAGGAAGCGATATGAACATAGGCAATTTTAAAAGCACCAGAGCAGGAAAAATTGTAAAAACGGATAGAGATTATTCAGCATTCGTTCCTCACTCGTTGCCTCCCGACATTAAGTATTCAACCGGATTGATCAATTTATTAGCTGAAGCAAATCGTCACCTAGGAAATCTTAATGGCGTAGGAATATTATTGCCAAATCCGAACTTGCTGATTGTTCCCTACATGAGAAGAGAGGCGGTATTAAGCTCTAGGATTGAAGGTACACAAACTTCTCTTTCAGATTTGTTTTATTTTGAAGCAGCGCGAAGAGAAGAACAAAAAGCCGAAGCCCAAAAAACAGATGTATTAGAAGTAGTAAATTATGTTAAGGCGATGGATTACGGTCTTAAGAGATTAAAAGAATTACCGATTTGTTTACGTCTTATGCGGGAGATACACGAAATTCTTATGAAAAACGTAAGAGGGCAACATTTGACTCCGGGTGAATTTCGCCGTAGCCAAAATTGGATAGGACCTGCGGGGTGTAATCTAAATGAAGCTAAATATGTACCACCGCCGATTCATGAAATGCATGAGTCTTTAGGAGATTTCGAGAAATTCTTGCACGAACGAGAATCTTTATCAGGTTTAATACAATGTGCGCTTATCCATTATCAATTTGAAGCAATTCATCCTTTTCTAGATGGAAACGGGAGAATAGGGAGGTTATTAATTACTTTATTCTTGTGCGAGCGGGAATTTTTGCATTATCCCATGCTTTATTTGAGTGCGTTTTTTGATAAGTATAGAGATGAATATTACGAACGGCTTCTGTCAGTAAGCCAAAAAGGCGAATGGGAAGAATGGATTAGTTTTTTCTTGCGAGCTATCATCGTTCAATCAAAAGATGCAGCTGAGAATTCAAAAGCCATACTTGGTTTGCTTGAAAGCTATAGAGGACGCATACAGGAGAAACGAACAAGTATATACGTAACTAAATTATTGGATGAATTATTTAAAAATCCATACGTAACTATCCCCCGAACAGCAACAAAACTAAAGACTTCTTTTCATACCGCTAAAGCAGCTATTGAAAAACTTAAAAAAACAAATATTTTGGTTGAAATTACTGATAAACAGCGTGGCAAGGTTTATTGTGCGAAAGAATTATTAAGTTTGTTAGAGAAATAACCATCATTGACAATTAGTCATTTTTTTTGCCTGTTTAGAAAAATAGATTCATTCTTGGGTAATGGGAGATGTTTATGTGGTTTAGGAATAAGGAAAGCGACTTAGAAAATCAGTTAGTAGATATTTATGGAACAATGAAATCTTCTGTTATGGGGCTATCAAAAAGCGAAGCACAAAAAATTGCAAGACAGATGTTGCTTCAAGCCAAGGAAAAAGTTAAGCAGTATGGGTTTGATAGACTTCCACCGAATTTCGGAGACCATATTCTTCAAAAAGAAAAAGAAGATCCAAAATTCATGAATATGAACGTTAAGTGAAAAGATGGCGTACAAGATGCAGACATAAAATGGTTTTGGAATATGCATCCTTTAGAAAGATGTATGCTTGAGGTTGATGACGAAACTACGCGCCTTACGACCTATATGCATCATTCTGAATTGGGTATGTCCTCTGAAAATGCTGCCAAAGAAGTGAGAAAATTCCATCCTATGTTCGGTAACCCGGAAGACACACAACATGCGCAGGGGGATGATAGGCCTTTGCCCGTAGAGTTAAAGGATAGGATAAATAAGTGGGTAGAAAAAAATATGTCTAATGCCCAGGCTTTTAAAGATAGATTAAGCCATTTTTCAACTATGAATTCTTTTATTAGGGCTGAAATTAAAGTAGGCGATATTTAAGATTGTCCCAAGAGTATAAATCCGCCTTTCCTGCGGCGGATGGTAATTTTCACAAGTAGGTGAATTTCTTGAGGTTGCCTGCCCTGAGCGAAGCCGAAGGGCGAAGTTCGTCTGGCGTCTAGTTCGGGCAGCCAACCTTGACGCTCAGGCGAACCACGTTTTGGGATTTGCCAAGGAGAGAAGATGAATAAAATTGTAATAATCATACTCATGTGTCTCCCCCTTGTTGGATGCGGTCAAGAAACTAATTATCCAAGAGTAAATAACCTTGTTAAAAAACCAATAAATAGGTCATTCGAAGATGTAACCCTCGGCATGTCAGAGGGCGAATTTAAAGCCAAATTAATTTATCAACAACGTCAACTTGGACGGCCTTATTTAGTTTATTCAAGGGCATATAATAAATTACATGGGAACCGAATGAAAGAGATAGAAAATGTGTATGAGGTATGGTGTGATTTTTTTAATGGAAAGCTGTATTATATACAAATAGTTTATAATTCTGGATATCGCCTTTCTTGGGATGTATTTATTCATAACACTAAGCAAAAATATGATAACGGCAAAGAAAGTCCTATAGAAAAAGAAATCAGTTGGGACGATAAGAAAACCACTTTGACTATTAAGGAAGAATTTGGGCAACAATTCGGTGAACCAGTTTCTTATTATACGGTATCGTATATGGATGTAAAGCTTGGAGTAGAATATTTAAAAACGGACCAACAATCTTCACCTAAATTTTGATAATATATAATATGTCGTAAGAAAATATGCGAAAAGTGTATAAGTTAATAGTTAAGGCAGTACAAAACGGAAAACTGAAAGAGCCCTTTACGAGTCATGATTTTAGAAAAGCATGCTCAGGCTTAGGAGAGGGAACTTATAATGCATTTTTATGGAAACACAGATTAGGAAAACCTGGTAGTAATACTGAATTATGTGAAAGAATTTCTCCTGGTAAATTCAAGTTGATAAGACCTTTTAAAAACTAGATTGTTTGTAGAATAGTTTTTAATTCACAACAGGCTGTTATTTGTTAGAGCAATATTATGCCGTTTAATCCAAAATATTCGATTACCGAAAAAATTTTAAATAACCTTACGGCTATTGCGTCAGCGCGAGAGGTTATCAAACAGGCATATTTAACGCCAAAATGGGAGACGGAGTTAAGGCGGCAGGCTTTACTACGTAGTGCCCATGCATCAACAGCCTTAGCTGGAAATAAACTGAGCCTTAAACAGGTAGAGGCGTTGTATTATAGAAGGAATAAAAAGGATAAGTAATAGGGGATATGAATAATTATTTTGGTTTTATTGATGAAACAGGCGTTTTACATAATGACCCAGACCAGAGGTTCTTTGCAATAGGCCTATTGAAGTGCGAAGATACTTCGGCTTTATACGAAGAATTACGAATGTTAAAAAATAGGGCCGAGTCGAAACTCGATCTCGAAAAGCAAGCCAAAGGATTACCTGTAAAGAAAGGATGCTTTGAGTTTAAATTTTCAAGCATTACTCGTGGCTCGCATGAGTTTTATTACGATCTTATAGGTCTATATTTTAAATTCACAAAGCTTCAATTCTGTAGCCTCGTGATTGATAAGGCAAATCCTGGTGTAAATATCGAAGAAGTTTTTCCAGACACTTGGGAAGCATATATAGGCTACTCCAAGATGCTGATTAAGAATAATATGAAGCCGGATGATAAAATATGTGTTGTTGCGGATTTCTTGGGAAAGCCGAAAACGAGCAATAAATACTATGAGCCAGAAATTAGAACTTTGCCGACCGTTTACAACGCAACTGTGCTAGAGTCACATGCATCACTTTTTATTCAGCTGGTAGATGTTATGATAGGATGTATTGTATTGGATTTTAAAAGGGGGCGACAGCCAGAGAGAAAAGCGGATATATTCAAGGGTAAAGTTTGTGATTTTCTTAAGGGGAAATTATGGTCGCAATCTTTGGCAGGTAATTTTACAAAACATCAGCCGAATTACTTTAGCGTGTGGGAATTTAATCCGAAGCAGAAATAAAAAATGCGAGCCATCGACCCAGTCAACGCCCGCATTTTAAATATACCTTAAGAAACGCTATTTGTCAAGGGTTTTTGTTAAAATTAACCCAAATAGATAAAACCGCCTTTGCCGTGGCGGGCAGAAAGTTTTACAAGTAAAGGGATTTCTTGACGCCCTGAAGTTCGTCTGGCGTCTAATTCGGGCAGCCAACCTTTATTTTTATTGTATGGTAATTTTTCGGAGCGACGGGAAAAGATGTTGTTAATTATTAGACAAAACGCCTACGAAGAGACTTTGAAAAAAGTGGCTGAGGATCTAAAAGGATACGTAAAGGTTGTAGTCGATGTTCGTCGGAATATTTTATCTGCCGGAGGGAAGTTACATGTAGATGGGGAGAAATTGCTGCTTCAGGATGGAAGTAGACAAGCGGATCTGTGGGGCGGAGGCATAGATTTTGAGACCGGTGAAATTGATCTCGATTCCATGATTAATTTAAGGCCTGGTCAGGGCAATGCCAGCAGAGAAGTCTTGGATCCAAATATCCGAAAAGCGATAGAAACCATCATTCGCAATTTGTTGAGGTGAGTCGTGAATGCGCGAGAATTGACCTTGAACATCGCGGTGAATCTAGGACGTATTGGGAGGCTGGCCTATGAGGGAAGGGTTGATCGTTTACATCAATTTTTAGAGGAAACCGAAGAATATGTTCGTGAACTGGAAAAATCCCCTAAATCGCCGCGGTTTGAGAAGACTTTTAATAACTTTAAAGAGGATTTTACCGAGCTCAAAAATGATGCGCGTTTAGACGCACTATGGGCAGAAATGATTTTTACTTGGGCTAATATATTGACACATCGTGCCCAATTAGCTTAAAATTCCTTTTTTGTGTTATAATGTCGTCCATAATTTGTGCGCGGGTGGCGGAACTGGCAGACGCGGCAGCTTGAGGGGCTGTTGGGTTTTCCCATGCAGGTTCAAATCCTGTCCCGCGCACCATTCTGCTTCGCCGAAGCCATACCCGAATGCTCCGGTTGAATGGCGAAGTAGGGCAAAATAAAAGGTTGGATAAACGGATTAGGTGGCCCCATGGTCTAGCCTGGCCTAGGACGTCAGGTTCTCAGCCTGAAGACTCGGGTTCAAATCCCGATGGGGCTACCAATCGGGACGGTTAACCCCAAAGAGTAAACGATCCCGGAGCATAAAGAAAATTTAATATTTTGACATTTTTAAATTGAAAGAGTAGAATATGGCCATCGGGCAGAAAAATGGCTAATATCAATCAAAAATATCCCCCCACAACAATCCATATCAAAATTATCCGGAGGTCAATATGTTAGAGTCTGGGATTGTCAATATGGCTATGTTATTTGTGGTCACTGCCATATCTCTTATCTTCGTAGCGGTCTGGATCATTAAGTCTGAAGCAAGAATAAAGTTTTGCAGGGCCGAGATAAAAAGGCTCAAGTCGCAGGTGGAATCCGGTGAACGCGAAAAGTTCACTTTATTGGAGAAACTCGATAGCGTCGAAAAAGGGGAAGACGATTTTAGCGGAAGCAATCGGATGCAAAATTCTTTCGAGAAAGACGAACAGTCTAAGCGGCTGAAAGAGGCCCTTAAGCAGAATACGGCCTTAGAAAAAGAGACTAAAAAATTGAAAGCGGAATTGGACGAAGCGAAGAAGTCCTTAGAGGAAGTATATAAGGCGCTTTCGACTTAAAGTTGATTTTGAGAATAGGTTTAAGCGATATACTTGATACTTAGAAAATTTGAGGAGCGGACCGCATATGGAAATAAGCGAGATGAGAAGGAAGATAATAGACAAGATTAAGGAAGAGGGGCGCGAGACGGCCGGGAAGGGAAAGAAGGTTGATTTATATTCCCTGTCCGCGAAAATGGGGATCAGCGAAGTTGATATATTGAAGGTATTTAAAAAGGCCCCCGCGGAGAAAGAGGAGAAAGAGGGAACAGGCACGACCCCTGAAGAAGGGCAGGAAGTGAAGACGAAGAAACCCGTTGATGATTTAATCATCGAGAAACCCGCAGAGGAACATCAAAAGAAGATATCCAACTTGGAATTTGAAAATCGGAGTCTCAAGCAGTTGTATGCCCAGGCCCTTAAAGACCGCGACAACCTTCTCGTTCAGATTAGCGAGAAAGATAAGGCGATAGTGGAGTTCGAAAAGAAGACGATGGACGAGTTCAACGAGTCTCAGAAGGAAAGGGAGCGTGCAATCGGCAACACGGAAATGTTGCGCTCAAAAGTCTATTCGCTTACCAAAGAATCGAAGGACAAGACAGGACGAATAGCTCAATTGGAGGAGAGGTTAAAGGCAAGAGAGAAAAAGTTGGCGGAATTCGATAAACTGAGCAAGAGTTCAGAGAACGAAAATAACGATAGGGCGCAGAAGCTCCAGTCTATAGAGCAGGAGAACGAGCGGCTAAAGGATGAGGCGCTGAACTCGAACGTCGAACTCGAAGCTAAGGGCAAAAAACTCGCGGAACTTGCTCAACTTTTTAAGAATCTGGAAACGGAGTCTTCTCGGATGACGCTCAAACTTAAGGCCTCCGAAAAGTCAAAAGAGGAATTGGAAGAGATCGTCGTCAATCTCAAAAAGGAACTTGAGGCAAAGGATAAGGCGATAGAGCATACCGGCGATATTCATAAAGAATTGGAAAACCAGCTAAAGGGGGCCGTCTTGAAACTCGGGATTCTTGAAAAGAAAAGAGAAGAACTCGAGGAAGAGATATCCATCTTGAGACAAGAAGTCGAATCATCGAATAAGAGGCGTGAAAATGATAGAGGCATGGCCGAGGGCCGTATCAACGACCTAAAAACAGAGGTTGACAGATTGAGGAATTTAATAAAGGAAAAGGATAGGAAAGAGATAGATTTTAATGAGGCAATTGACAACCTCGAATCAGAAATCGAGATGCGGGATAAGAAGATAGAGTCGGACATCATGTATCAAGAGAAGGTATTGAAGGAATTGAATGAATTGCGCAAGAGCTCAAAGAATAGCGCAAAGAATAAGGTTTTAAGGTACGAGGAAGAGGAGTTGAATGAGGGTTAGCCCATGTATATCGTAAAAGATATATGTCGCGCCATAAGGACTAAGACTAAAAAAGCGACTGTGCAGTTATTCCTTAATTACAAAGGCGGGACTGGCAAGACGAGCATCTCTTCCGCTTACGGATATTATCTCGCCAAGATTGGCAAAAGGGTTTTAATGATAGACCTCGACGCGCAGGCCCATCTTACCGCGTGTTTCAATCAGGAAAGTATCCGCCGCAATAAAAGCCTGTACGGCGTGGTTGTGAGCGGCGAACGGCTTTCAGACATAGTAGTCGATACGTCATTGGAGCGTCTAAAACTTGTTCCCTCTTCAATATCTCTTTCGGCGTTAGAATTACCCCTCTACAGAATGCCTATAGGCGAATTTAGGTTAAGACAGGCCTTAAGGAACGTCGATAAGGATTACGATTATATAATAATAGATGCCGCCCCGAGCATAGGGCTTTTAAGCCTGAACGCGATACTGGCGTGCGATGAGCTCTTGGTGCCCCTATTGGCGGATTTTCTCTCTTTTCACGGCCTAAAAATTTTATTGGAGACACTCGCGTCTATCGAGAAGGAGTTCCAATTCTACCTCGGCAAGATGCACATTTTTTTAAACCGCTATAACAGCGCCTACCCTGTATGCAGAGAGTGCCAGGAGGCGATACATAAATTTTATCCGCAGTATTCACTGAAGACGGTCATAAATGAAGCGTATGAGATAATGGACGCTTCAAGCATGGGAAAGTCTCTTTTCGAAGTCCACCCCGACTCAAAGGCCGCGGAGGATATAAAGGATCTTGTTTACGAGGTGAATGGTTTTAAGTGAGCAAATCGGAGGGAAAATGAGAAAAAAATTCGAATCCAATGTCGCGCAGGAAATACCCAAGACGAAACTTAATGAGCCGGAATTGCCGTGGAAGATAACCGACGAAGACCTCGAGCAAATAGTCTCTAAAGACGAAGGGTATGAAGCGCTCACAAAGGATACGTCTCCGCTTAAGGCGAGAGCGATATTCCTGATAGCCCTTGTCTCGGCCGTATTTCTATTCATAGTGAATCTGGCGGCCGACTTTATGACAGCGAATGAAAACATGCGCACGGAGATGATAAAACGTTCTTTAGATACGAACACCCTTCAGTACAATCTGCAAAAGGCGGTCGCGGAAAAGGCGCAAGCGGGCGAGCGCGCTACGCAACTTGAAAAGAAGGTCGAAGACCTAAACGCTCAGAAGGCGCTCTTCACCGATGTTATAGAGAGCCTGACGAAAAAGGGCGAAGATGTGCCCTCTGAAGATTAGACTCAAATAATCTTCCTGTCGCTATAGTCTTTAAAGATTAATGAAAAAATCCATGTTCGGGAAAGCTCTCCGCTATATCATCCTACTAGCCTGCGTCTTGTGCGGCACAAGCCCCGCGTTCCCCCAAGAAGAATTGTGGTCTGAACTCAACGCAAAAGCCATAGATCTCAAGCGTGAAGGAGATGTCTCTAATTCAACGATAGTGGCCAAGCGCGCATTAGAGATCGCTAAAAAATTATTCAAACCCCGAGATGAAAGAAGGGCCATCTCTTTAAATACTCTGGCCGACGTCTATGTATCGCAAGGAAAATATTCCCGGGCCGAGCCTCTTTTAAAAAGAGCGCTTGCCATACGGACGCTATCCGTAGGCGATAGGGTGACGGAGAAAGATCTTTTGGAGATTGCGGCGGGCTTGAGGAATTTGGCAAGACTTTATAAAGCCGAATTTAGATATTCGAGGTCAGAGGCGGTTCTAAAACGGTCCATAAAGATGGGAGAGGGCCTGTATGGCAGAAACGTTCCTTATCTAATCGGCGACCTTAAAGAACTCACTTCTTTATATGAGCTGCAAAATAAGTATAGCAAGGCGGAACTTTCTTCAACGCGGCTTGTGAAATTATGTGAAGAGCATTTGGGCGCATCCCACCCCGACACCGCGCTCGCCCTAAACGGGCTTGCCAAAATTTATAGAGAGGAAGGCAAATATTCTGAGGCCGAGCCGATCCTCAAGCGTGTGCTCGATATAAATGAGAAGGCGTTGGGCCCAAATGACGTAAAAGTAGCGGCCAATCTTAATAACCTCGCCTCAGTTTACTATCATCAAGGTAAATACTCCGACGCCCAAGCCCTTCTCGAACGCTCACTCGAGATAGACGAAAAGGCATTCGGTAAAGAACATGAATCGATCGCGCAAGACTTAACAAGCCTCGCCGCCGTATATTACTGTCAGGATAAATACGAACCCGCCGAGCGCCTCTATAGACGCGCGCTCGAGATAAACGAAAAAAGATTTGGCCCGTCTCATCCATCTGTCGCGAAGGGCCTGACCGATCTGGCCCTTCTTTACACTTCCCAGAAAAGATACCTTGACGCCGAGCCCCTCCTCAAACGCTCGCTTGAGATAAACGAGAAGACCCTGGGGCCCGATGATCCGACAACATCAACTATTTTGAATAACCTCGCCGCTGTTTATTATAATCAGGAAAAATATTCCGATGCGGAGCCGCTTCTTAAACATTTGCTAGAGATAGATAAGAAAAACTTGGGCAATAATCATCCGGTAGTCGCGGACGATTTCAACAGTCTTGCCGCGACTTACTTTCATCAAGGTAAATATTCGGAGGCAGAAGCACTCATGCACTGCGCGCTCGAGATAGATCAGAAGGCGACCGGCCAAGATCGGCAGGGCCTGGTAGAAGACTTGAAAAATTTGATAAACTTATATGAATCCCAAAACAAATATCCCGACGCGGAACTTTTTTATGCGATGCTGCTGAAGGAATACGAAAATACGCAGTATTTAGACCATCCAGATGTCGCCTTAGCATTAGACGGCGTGGCGAAAATTTACAGATCTGAAGAAAGGTACGCTGAGGCAGAGCCGATAATAAAGCGTTCACTGGAGATAAATGAGAAGACCTCAGGACCCGATGACCCCCGAATAGCGGTCAATCTTAACAATCTGGCCACAGTCTACTATTATCAGGGCAAATACTCAGAGGCGGAGCCGTTAATAAAGCGCGCAATCGAGATCAATGAAAAGAGATTTGGCGGTGATTCAGCCGATGTGGCGACGACTTTGAATAATCTCGCCTCGGTCTATTTTCGCCAAGGCAAATATTCTGACGCCGAACAGCTTATGAAACGAGCGCTCGAGATAGATACTGTAACATTTGGAAGGTATAATCAGGCGGCATTAGCGGACATGAATAATCTGGCCGCACTCTATGCTGAACAGGGAAGATACGAAGAAGCAGAGTCGCTATACAAAGAGATTGACGGGATAAAAAAATCAAATTCTACTCAATCCGATTGAATATTGCGGCTGGCAAACCAAATTTTATGCCACGAAAAAGTCATGATAAAGAGCGAAAAAAGTTTGATTGAGTAATTATTTGTTCCCACCTTGACTTCGTAATAATCATTATGTATACTTTAACAAAAAGTTAGTTACTAACTACTTTGTTAGAATTTTTAAAATACCTTGTCGTAGAGCAGGTTTAAACCTGCTCTACGACAAGGTCGAGATGTTAAGGAAATGAAAATAAAGGAAGAAAATTTTTCAGTCCATCGCAAATTGGATGATAAAGAGATAAAAAATCTCACTCTACTAGAACATATCCGCACAAAGGGACCCATCTCGAGGACAGATCTTTCTAAACTTACCCAGATAAACATGGTTTCTATCTCCAATTATGTAAAAAATTATATATCTAAAGGAATAGTTTCCGAGACAGGTTACGATATTTCTTCGGGCGGCAGAAGGGCGGAGATGCTTGAGGTAAACGTAATAGAGAATTACGTATTAGGGATAGAATTACGCGCTCAAGAGGCAGTGCTTGTATTGACGGATCTTAAACTAGACATAATTGAAAAAGTGAAGACCGAAAGGCAAAAGGACGAAGATAAATTTGAGGTAAAATTGTTGTATGTGATTGAGGATTTATTCAAGAGGCATAATACGGCTCCTGATAATGTAAGAGGCATAGGAATCGGCGTCTCGGGCGACAACGATAAATGCAATTCCGCATGTTCATTCATAAAAGAAAAGTTAGCGAGAGAGGTCTTTCTCGGAAACGACGCCAAGGTTGCCGCCCTAGGCGAGAGGACGCTGAATAGAGACTCAGGAGTCGATACTCTCTTATATATCTATTCACATTTAGGATGCGGGATAGTTTTTAGGGGAAATACATATTTTGGACACGATTTTACAGATGGAGAATCACAACCTTCTATGGAAGCGGCCCGTTATTTGAGGCCGTGGGGTTTTAATTTAGGAATTATCAAGACCTCCAAAAGCGTTGTAGATAAAGGGGTCGGAACCGAGATGGTGCGCATTGCCGGAGGCAGGGCCGAAAATATCACGAACGATGTGATCATAGAGGCGGCCGGGAAAGGTGACGTGGCGGCGTTGGGGATAATCGAGACCGCGGGATTGAATTTGGGTCTAAGGATAGCCTATCTTGTGAATTTGTTCAGCCCGGATGTTATCATGGTAGGCGGCGGTATCGAAGAGGCCGGGGATATAATATTCAATCCTATAAAAAAGGCCGTGGAGAGGTTCGCATCTCAATCTCTGCAAAGGTCTACTAAAATAATGGCTGGAAAATTGGGCGAAGACGCTGTCAGTTTAGGCGCGGCGTCTCTTGCCATAAGAGAGATATTTTTGAGCGCGTAAAACGGAGGAGAATAATATGCCAGAAGAGAAAAATTGCACTATTTGCGGCAAACCGTTCTTGGCGAATAAATATCGTCCGAATCAGGTGATCTGTTCTTCGCTTGAGTGTCAATATCAAAGACAATTAAACAACATGAAGTCCTGGCGCGGGAAAAATCCAAATTATTTCAGGTACAGAGAGGCGCGGGATACGTCTTGGAAGGAGACGTGCAAACAAAGGTCTTTAGACTGGCGCAAGAGACACGAGGAATATCTCAAGCTCTATAGGGAAGAGCATAGAGAGCGCCACAGGAATTATATGAGAGATTACATGAGAGAATACAGAAAGAAAAATAAATCCACCGACAATAAAGAAAATGAAATCCCCTCGAGTTAAAGGAGGCCCCACCCGCCCGCCACTATTAAATAGATCGAGATTGGCGGCATCCCTTCTTATAATGTTTACGATGTCGTTGTCGCAAGCTTTTTGTCAAAACGGCGTCTCTTTCGCTCAAGTTCCGATCTCCAAGGAAGAGTACGCGAATAAGGAAGAATTGAAGATGGACGATAAGGCCCAGAGAAGAGACCCTGCTCCGGAGATCGGCAAAACCGTTAAAAAAGAATCTGTGCCTGAGAAGATAATCCTAAATAGAAAGCGGATAGATGAAAAAAGAAAGAGATCTAGAGAAACACAACTAAACAGAGAATTAGGCATTGTAGATATGAAAGGCGATTCAAAAAAAGAGGCCCAGATATATACTCTCAATGATTGCATGGAGATAGCGATTGAAAATCACCTGCCTTTACAGATCGCGAAGAAGAGCATGAAGTTGGCTGAGATGCGGCTCTTTGAGGCAAGAAGAAATCTTCTTCCGACCGCGACGCTGGCGTGGGAAGAATCCGTAGGAAAAATTTCAGGCAGGTATTATACAGGAAAAAAAGAATATGTCGAAGGCCAGCAGCCGCTCTTTCGCGGCGGAGAATTATATTTTACGATGAAACAGGCGGAGGTCAACCTCGAGGTCATGAAGAACGATCACAACAGGATAAGCAATGAACTCGTTCTTCAGGTCAAAAAGGCCTACTATACTTTAGCCAAGTCAAAAGAGAATCTAATTTTGCAAAAAGAACTATCGAAAGAGGTCGAGAAGATATTGGATATGCTTACGAAGCAGGCGGACGCAGGGATAGCTCCAAAATTGGAAGTCCTAAATGTAGCTTCACAGGCGAGCCAGGCAAGGTATCAATTAGTGTCTGCGGAAGGCGATGTCTCCGTAGCGGAACTTATATTGAAGCAGGCGATGAATATCGATTCTAAGGAGAAAATAGATGTAGCGGATTCAGAGGTGAAATTTAAAAAGATCAAAATCGACTTCGAAAACGCCCTTAACGCCGCAATGATGAACAGGCCCGACCTCAAAGTGAATACGTTAATGTTCGAGTACTATAGGTATGGCACGAGGATAGCGAAGGCGAAGGGCTGGCCGAAGATAGATTTACTCGGTTCTTGGGGGCTGGCAAAAGAGGAATTTTTGTCTCGAGACATGGCTGATACAGATGCGGATCAGGAGTTAAAACCACAGTGGTACGTCGGAGTTAAGACGAGCATGCCGTTTTGGGGTTCGACAGGAGAATATTCCTTGACCAAGGAAGAATGGGTGCCGGTAGTCAGCACAACCCGCGGCACCGCGGCGACAACGAATTCCGTAAAACTTAAGATTCTTGATAAACTCGATTATTATTCCGGCAAGCAATTGGCGGAAATAGACTTTGACAGGTCAAGGCAAGAACTAAATAAGGTGAAGCAGGACATAGCGCTGGAAATCAAGGAGTCTTGTTTTAATTACGAGAAGGCATTGGTTCAGTGGGAGACAGCGTCTAATAAGGTAAAATATCAGGAGAAGGATTTAGAACTCGTAAGGTTGAAGAGAGGATTTGATGAGGCGCAGGATTCAAATGTTATAGACAGCATGATAAGATTGGCGCAGGAGAAATTTGGATACGTTCAGGCGATCGCCGACTGCCACATTGCGGTCGCGACTCTGAATAAGGCGATTGGCGTCGAAGATTATTTTAGGGACGAGAGTGAACTAAAAATGAGAGGCATTTTAAAATGAGAAAGCTAGATTTGGGAAGTTTAAAATTAAAGGCAGAAAGTTTAATATCAAAGGTCAGGGATTTAAAATTCAAGAAACACAATTTCTTTCTTCTGCTTTTTTCTATAATCGTCCTCATTTTCCTTGTGCGCGCAACCGGGAACATTCAGAGAGTGTTGTTCAAGAAAAAAACTGAGGTCATGAAGAAGGCGCCGGCCGTCACGTTTGAGGAAGAGGCGGCCCCTGTTAAGGCATTCAAAGTAAAGAAGACAGATTTTAAGGATACCCTGCCCGCCATAGGGACTATCAAGGGATTCAAGGAAGTCGAGCTTAAGTTTCAAACAGCCGGTGTAATAGAGAGCATAAATTTCGAAGAAGGAGAGAAGGTGCAGGAAGGCGATATAATCGCAAGTCTCGTTCAGAAGGATGCGCTCCTTAAATTGAAATATGCGGAGATAGAATTGAGCAAGAATCAAAAGTTATTCGAGATCGGAGCGATAAACTCTATAAAGATGGAACAGGCAAAGTTGGAATATGAGTCAGCTAAGAGCGATTTAGATAAGACAAACATTTACGCAGTATCAAACGGCCTTTTCGGCGTCAAACTGATGGATATGGGCAGTTACGCGACTCCAAGCGACAGGATTGGAATCTTTGTTGAGATAGATAAGGTATTCGCGGAATTCAGTATAATCGAAAAGGATATACCTAAAATAGCGCTCGGTCAGAGGGCCGAGGTTTTCGTAGACTCATACCCCAATAAATCATTCAGCGGCTCGGTCGATAGAATAGCGCCGCTGATAGAGGGCCGGTCCAGGACACAGGCCATTAAGGTCGAACTCGACAATATGGAAGGCCTCCTCAAACCCGGCATGTTCGTGCGGTCCCTGATAGCCACTTATGAAAAGAAAGAGGCGATAGTGGTTCCCTCATCTTCTTTGAAAAAGAAAGAGAATGAATACTTCGTATATGTGGTGCACAAGGAAGAGCTGAAGAAACCGGTAGTCGAGACAAAACCAGAAGGAAAGAAGGCCGTTAAAAAAGGACTCAAGATTTTCGGCAAGAAAAAGGAAGAGCCAAAAGTGGAGGAAAAAGTCAGAGAAAAGGAGGCCGAACTTGGACTGGTTGAGGCAAGGAAGGTGAAATTGGGCTACATGACGCAGGATCTCGTTGAAGTAGAGGATGGTTTAAAGGAAGACGAGCTGATAATAATAGAGGTAGTAGAGGAATTTAAGGATAAAGCTAAGGTTGAGATCGCTGAAGTGCAGGAAGGGCTTATTTAGTTCACCAAAATGAATTTACCTAAATTCTCAGTCGAGCGGCCTGTGACCGTTATGATGATAGTCGCAGGAATTTTAATATTCGGCGTAGTTTCACTCGGACTTTTGCCTCAGGAACTATTCCCCCAGATAGTCTATCCCCAACTTACTGTCGTAACCCCTTATGCGAACGCGGCACCGGAAGAGATAGAGACTTTAATAACTAAGACGATAGAAGAGGCGATAGGCACAGTCGCCGGAATCAAACGGATACACTCTATATCCAAGGAAGGATTATCGCTCGTAATTGCCGAGTTCGGGTGGAATCAGAACATAAACTTCGCGGCGCTCGGAATGCGGGAAAAGATAGACCTCATAAAGGAGAGGCTCCCCCGGGAAGCGGAAGAGCCGATAGTCCTACCGTTTAATCCATTCGATAAACCCATCCTTATATTGAGTGTCACGAGTTCAAAAGAAGAGCGCTCAGCCGTTTCCTTGAGAGAGTTGACGAGGAAGATGATAAAAGACGAGATCGAGAAGACCGAAGGCGTCGCTTCAGCAACGATATCGGGCGGTCTCGAAAGAGAGATACAGATCGAGGTAAACCAGGCCAAACTTCAGGCAAGACAGATACCTATACTCGATGTTTCCAAGGCGATATCGAACGCGAATCTTAACTATCCGGCAGGGACAATAAAAGAAAGTTTCTATGAATATCTCATAAGGACATTGGGCGAATTCGAACACGTTCGGGATATAGGCGAGGTAGCCGTAAGAAGCGAGGCCCAGGAGCAGGAAGATCAATTTTATGAATCAAGGACGGAGTCCCCGTATAGACTTAGGGGCCCCATCTCTAAGTCAAAACGGTTAATATATATAAAAGATATAGCCGAGGTCATAGATGGGATAAAAGAAAGAACCTCGTATTCAAGGTTCAACGGAAAAGAGAATATATCCATCTCCATTCAGAAACAGGCGCTTGGGAATACGGTGAGGATAATAAATAGAGTTAAGAAAAAAATAGAGGATTTGAAATACGATCTGCCTAAAGATATCAGCGTGGCCATAGTCTACGACCAGTCCCAATTTATAAAGAGTTCGATAAACGGGGTATGGGACGCCGCATGGCAGGGCGGCGTGTTGGTATTTTTGGTGTTGTTCTATTTCCTCCGGAATATCTGGAGCGCTCTAATTGTTACGCTTACCATACCTATCTCAGTGATGGCGACCTTCGCCCTCATGTACTTTTCAGGGATAACTTTGAATATGATGTCCTTGGGCGGGCTCGCCTTCGGGGTGGGGAGTCTGGTTGACTGCGCCATCGTAGTCGTGGAAAATATATACAGGCACATGCAGTTGGGCAAGGATAAGAAAGAGGCCGCTATTATTGGCGCTAATGAGGTCTTCATCTCCGTTACCGGATCTATTCTTACCACGGTCGTTGTATTTTTACCTCTCATATTCGTTATAGGCATAATTGGGCAGATGTCAAAGGATTTCGCCCTCACTGTAACATTCTCTCTTTTGGCATCTTTGATCGCGTCCCTAACAATAATCCCACTCCTCGCTTCGAGAAGACTAAACGTAGGGAAAGGTGTATCGCTGGAAAGCGAGGACGACCTTTCGTCGATAGACAAGGCGGCCGCATCGTCAAGGTTAAGAAAATTTTACGGAGGGATGCTCGATAAATATGTAAATAGAAAGGGGAGGTATCTCTTCATTACGCTAGTGGTATTCCTGGCCTCTTTAATCCCATTTGTTTTTATGGACAAAGAGATGATGCCAAAGGTTGACCAGGGCCAATTTACCATAAAGGTCGATATGCCGGCAGGGACGCGACTGGATGTCACTAATTATATTGCGCAAAGATTAGAAAATCTTCTAGTAACCATACCGGAGGTGGAGACGATAAGCGTGATGGTCGGCTCGACGAAAGAAATGACGACGAGAGATGTGGTGGAACGCCTCAGCTCCAACCAGTCGGAGATCGTCTTATCCTTGAAAAAGAATAGGAAGTTGAAGAGTTCAGATGTAGCGCAAATTATTAAGGATAAACTTGCCGCCATGGATTTGAAAGGCGCGAGGATAGAATATATACTTCAGGAAAACGTCCTCACAACCGGCCTTGGGGCTCAGGCCCCCGTAACTATCGAGATAAGGGGCAACGAGTTGAATATTTTGGAAAAGTTGACATATGAGGCGCAGAAAAAGTTAGGCGGCATAGCAGGAGTCTATGGGATAAAGAATAATCTCTCCGAGCCCTCCCCTGAGATGAAGATATTTATAAACAAAGACAGGGCCTCTATGTACGGCTTATCAGTGGCGGACATTGCCCAAACATCGATGATAGTTTTGAAGGGCTACATCGCGACCAGATTGAAAGAAAAGGGCGAGGAGATAGATATACGCGTGAGATTGCGAAAAGAAGATAGGGACGATTTTGATAAATTGGCCAGGGTGGAATTACAGTCACCGACAGGGGCCAAGGTTCAACTCTCTAGCGTTGCCAGTTTCGGAAAGGGCATGGGACCAAGCGAGATAAAGCGAATGAATCAGGAAAGGATCGTTTCAGTTTACGCGAATATATATAATAGGCCCGTAAAAGATGTGACAAGCGATGTGAATACGATGTTGGGCAGGATAGAAATGCCCAGGGGCTATCTCGTAAAACTTACCGGCGAGACCGAAGAGATGAAGGCGTCGTTCACCAGCATGAGAAACGCTATCATAGCGGCGTTCCTTTTGGTCTACATGATAATGGCCGCGCTCTTCGAATCTCTGTGGCAGCCATTCATAATCATGGTTACTATACCGCTTTCACTCATAGGCGTGTCTCTAGGCCTATTCTTTACCCGCACCAGTATCTCTGCCTATGTCCTCATGGGAGTAGGCATACTCGGAGGAATAGTGGTCAACAATGCCATCGTTTTGATAGACTGCATAAATTTATTCGTCTCTAAAGGAATGTCCGTCAAAGATGCCGCCATCTACGCCAGCAAAGTGCGTTTGAGGCCCATACTCATGACAGCGCTCACGACCATACTTGGATTGGTGCCGATGGCATTTTTAGGCGGCGAAGGCGCGGAACTTCGTTCTCCCATGGCGATAACCGTCATGGGCGGTTTGACAGTTGCCACATTCCTGACGCTTGTTGTAATCCCGACGATATATTTAGGTTTAATCGACATACGAAATAAAATATTCCCGCCAAAAGAATCAAAAAAGAAGAGAAAAGAATGAGTCTTCCCTCCTTTTCGATTAAAAGACCCGTCACCATGCTGATGGTTTACACGATATTGATCCTGTTGGGTTTTCTCTCCTTACTGCAATTGCCGGTAGAACTATACCCTAATATAAGTTTCGGCGAGATAAGCATAATAATACAAGTGAGGGGAGGCATCCCGCCGACAGAGGTTGAGACGCTCGTCACAAAACCGGTCGAAGAGGCGGTCGGGACCGTCAGCCATTTGGAAGAGATGCTATCGATATCCAAAGAAGGGGAGTCAACCGTTGTGTTGAGTTTCGAGCCGGGCATAAATATGGATTTCGCGGCGCTCGAAGTGAGGGAGAAGTTCGCGAGAGTAAAGAATAAACTTCCAAAAGAGATAGAGAAACCCGTTATAGCGCAGTTTAAAAGGTCCGACGTGCCGATAGTCATAATGGCTGTTACGAGCCTAAGAAGGACCACAGAAGAGATGCGAAAGATCGTTGATGAAACCGTTCGGGAGGCAATAAAACGGGTTAACGGCGTGGCGGACGCCGAGGTTGCCGGGGGGAGAGAGAGAAAGATTCTGGTTGAGGCGGACCAGAGAAAGATGGCCGCCTACGGATTATCGCTCGAGAGAATAATATCCATGATTAGTTCTAACAACCTAAATTTATTGTCGGGAGAGATTGAGAGAGAGGAAGACAAATATCTCATACGCACGATAGGACTCTACAAATCCATAGATGACATAAAGGATATCCCTGTCTCCGCGCTTCCGAACGGCACAATCGTGAGATTGAAAGACGTCGCGCAGGTATTAGATTCTTACCTGGAGCCGACGGGCTACGCACGAGTCAATATAAGGCCGGTGGTCTCAATATATATACAGAAAGAGTCAACGGCAAATACGATAGAAGTCGCGCGTTCGATAGAAAAGGAAGTCGCCAAGTTAAAAGAAACTCTTCCCAAAGATATCCAGATAGTGGTAACTTCAAATCAGGCGGACTTTATAAAGAAGGCGATAGAGAACTTAAAGATTTCCCTTCTTCAGGGCGCCGGCCTTATAATTTTAGTGTTGGCGTATTTCTTAATCATATTAAAAAGAAAATTTTTAATTTTAGCCACCGCGCTTTTAGTGGCGACACTTTTTTTGCCGGCCAAGTTGCTCTATTTGCTTTTAGCCGGTATGGTTATCGCGTCCATTTTGATTCCCAAGGTCAGGCCCGTTTTAATAGTGACGTCGGCGATCCCTATATCGGTGATAATAACTTTTTCGCTCATGTGGGCGATGAAACTGACGGTGAACTTCATGACATTATTCGGCCTGGCGCTCGGCGTGGGGATGCTCGTAGATAACTCTATCGTTGTGTTCGAGAACATATTGCAGAAGCATGAATTGGGGATGAAGGGAATCCCGGCGGCGATTGCGGGCGCTGAGGAGGTATGGGTCGCCATATGGGCATCCACGCTCACGACGATAGTAGTCTTCTTGCCGATGGTCTTTGTAGGAGAAGAGATAAAACTCCTTTACGGCGGAGTGGCGTGGACAGTCACTTTCTCTTTAGTCATATCCTTATTTGTCGCTATAACGATAGTCCCGCTATTGTCCTCGAGGATGCGTTTTTCAATGGAAGACATACCGAAGGGTTACGGAAAGACCAATGTAGTAGGATTTATGAAGGCCCTTTATGGCGCGCAGAGAAGGGGCATTCTGTATGTCATCAGAAATAGATACCGCATTCTCATATAC
>Ga0155748_122_pt6 | contig 26093 bp, 25 predicted proteins | sample RifCSPlowO2_01_FD_107402 | JGI IMG/M metagenome (GOLD analysis project Ga0155748, IMG submission 107402) | Omnitrophica bacterium RIFCSPLOWO2_01_FULL_45_10
TCGCGATCTCTACGGTTTTATCCTGGCTGTATCCGTCAACCACGACGATCTCATTTACCCACTTTACGCTCTCGAGACAGCGTCTTATGTTCTCTTCCTCGTTAAATGTTATTATGACCGCTGATATGGCCGCTTTTTCCCCCATTTCCCTCACCTGAATTTTAATTCCCTGTATTTCGCGTAACTGACTATCTGATACAGCGAAGCTAAACATGCGATCATAAACCCTATGAAGCCATCCCTATACCCTTTTTTAAAAAAGAAGGTTCTTACGAATCTATCCATGACGCGCCATACCGCGTGGACGAAGTTCATCTTATACGCCGCCTTTTTAGGATCTTTAAGGTATAACTTACGCCACTTTACCGCCTCAAGCGTAGTCTGAGCGTTGAATTTCTTCAAAAAATCTTCCCAGTCATCATAGGTATAATGGTTGATGTCATTTTCAAGAAATGAACGCGTTCCGCCCATCATTATGGATCGCGGATGAACTTCGGCCTCTTCCCATTTGAATTTATCTTTTTTGAACAGTTTCATCTGGGCGGCAGGGTATAATCCCCCGCCTTTAATCCAGTAATCACCGATGAAATTCTTGCGCGGGATAATAAAGATACTGCATTCCGGATCTTTGAACAACTTCTCACTTATCTCTTCTTTTAGTCCATCCGTAACCCTTTCATCCGCGTCTAAGCTCAAGATCCACTCATTTGAGGCCTGCGAGTACGCCCAATTTCTATGCCTGCCCTCGATATCCATCTTTCTTAAGAACACTTTCGCGCCCAGCGCCTTCGCAAGCTCAGGCGTTTTATCGCTCGATTCATCGTCCACTACAATAATCTCATCGACCCACCCCTGAACAGATTTTATGCAGTCTGAAATCCTTTTCTCCTCATTTTTTGTTATGATAACCGCTGATATAGATAACTTATCCATATATTTCATCCCAGAAGTAAAATCACTTATGTCCAAATTAAACCATAACTCCCGACGGAACCTCTATTATGAGATTCGATCTTTGGCTACCCCTCACCCTTGCCCTCTCCCCTAAAGGGGGGAGGGGATTTCCTCATAATTTCCTCTCCCCCGAAGGGGGAGAGGATTAAGGTGAGTGGGAAATTACGCTAATTTGGACAGCAATGAAGCAAAATATTTTGCAAACTGTAGGCGGCCAATGGCAGGATGCCCTTGAGGCGTATAAATTTTGCCAAGCCGACATTACCAATAAAGATATTTTGAGTGGTTTTACAGTAAAACATATTAAGCGCATAAATAGTTCCTAATTAATAATCCTTGAAGGCAAAATTAGACGAAAGGGCACCTGCCGTCAGCCGCCAAAAATATCAATTGCGCAAAATATTTTACTTCTCATTTCGCAGCATCTCCCAATACTTCGCGTAACTTAAGACCTGATAGAGCCCGCTTGAGTATGAAACCATCAGACCTAAAAATCCATCCCTAAAACCCTGCTTTAAAATGTAGGCGCGTAAAAATCTATCCACAAATTTTCTGTACATCTTTAAAAATCCTATCTTGCGCCTTTCCTTAAACCACTTCTTCGCTTCTAATGTAGTCTGATTGTTTAAACTTTTAAAGAAGTCATCGAAATCCCTGTATGAATAGTGGATTATGTCTTTTTGAAGACGGTCGTAATTTTCTTCTTCGATGTATACGCGCGGGTGCACCTCTGCTTCTTCGTATCTGAATTTGTCCTTTTTAAAAAGCCGTATCTTTCCCGCAGGATACCACCCGCCGTATCTGATCCACCTTGAGCCGATATATGTCTTTATCGGAATGGCGTAAGCATAGCGCCTTATGGGTTTGCTAAAAAGCTCCGTCAATTCATCTCTCAACGCTTCACTTACCCTTTCATCGGCGTCGAGACTTAAGACCCATTCATTCCTCGCGAGACTATACGCGTAATTTCTGTGAGCCCCCTCTATCTCCATCTTCTTTAAGAATACCTTGTCTGTGGACTGCCGCGCTATTACCTCCGTCTTATCGGTTGAGTAATCATCGACAACGACAACTTCATCCGCCCAGACGGCGCTCTTGAGGCAGTCCGCTATATTATCTTCTTCGTTCTTCGTTATCACGACTACCGTTACAGGAACCTTATCCATGAAATGGGGCCTCTCAATAATAACTGACCCTGGCATTATGCAGGAAACTTAAACCCCTTAATAACCTGTAAGCGCCTTCGCTTCCGACAAATATCTCATTGAATTTTTTCTTTTTCTTTAATACCACAAAAATAGAATTCAGATAAAACCATTTTTGGGAAAATCTTATAATTTGAATGTTGGAATGTTTGGGCACGTCAATCGCTTCCTTCGAGAAATACCATATCCAATTGCCTTCTCTTGCCAATTTCAGAGATTCCGATCTTAACTTTTCCAAGACGTTGTCATCATACCAATCAAGGATATACGCTATCCTTTTCGATTTGCCCCACCTGAACTCGTATATCTGGCTATTTCTTTTGAATTCTTCATCGAATGTCTTCAAGTGATTAAATGACGCGTTTTCGCGATGATAGACATAAGCGCCGCAGGCCCTCACGCATCTATAACCTTCCTTAACCGCCCTTCGGGAAAAATCTGTATCCTCGAAGTTCCCCATACCGTAAATTTCATCAAACAATCCAATTTTATTGATAACTTCCCTTTTTATGAGCATGCAAAATCCAAGCGCTGCTCCGACCTCCACAGACTCTTCCGTCTCACTTTTAAGTTTTTCCGCGAATAGTTCAATTGGCTCTCCTTTTTCAGGACGCTGACCCAGACTATTGGATGAAGGATTCACTATTCCTATATCGCTTTTGCTCTCCGCGACGCTAATCATTGTTTTGAGCCATCCCTTCATAACGAGTGTATCGTTATTTAATATGCAGATATAAGGCGCGCTTGAAAGGCCTATGCCTTGATTCACTGCTTTTATAAATCCTATGTTCTTATCGTTTCTAACCGAAAGGATCTTTGCGCCTTCCCCGCTGCTGGAATTTATGTCAAATTTTTTCTCAAGAGCTATGAGATATTCTTCGGTCTCATCGCTGCTTGCGTTATCAATGATTATGATCCTAAAAGGATAGGATGTGTTCTTAAGGATGGCATCTATGCAGTCCTTCGTAAGGGCCGATTGATTCCAGACCGGTATAATAATGTCGCATCTCATATCAGACTTTCGAGGTTACATCCACTATCTCGTCGATTCTATCGTTATCCTTTTCTATATCTATAAAAAAGCTCGGCGCGCCTGCCTTGGATAATATCCTGCTTAACTTAATATCGTCGCTAAATACCAAATTATAGCGCTTGGGCTCCTTCTTCATTTTATTAAAAAAAACGACCGTTGGGAAAAATGGCCTGTAAAAAAGGCGCGGGAACGCATGTTGTCTTATGTTGATATGCTCAAAGGGGACGGTGTTGACAGGATTCCATAGATACACTATGTGCTGTTTTCTTGCGAGAGAAAAAAGGATATGCGATAATTTATTTTCATTCACTGTTTTTGAGACGATGAAAACTATTTTCAGTCTCCTGCCCCATTTTGAGTAAAAGAGCGTTTTATTATTCTCGTGAAGGGCGCGCCGCTCCCTGTCCTCAAAGAGCGCGGAGAAGGTCGAATCGCGAAGATGCTCAACGAAGACCTCATTTGCCCTCACGCACTTGAACCCCTCCCTGCTCGCTCTTACGGAGTAATCGTCGTCGTCGTAATAGCCGAGCCCGTAAGACTCATCGAAGAGGCCTATCTTCTCCACTACGCTCCTCTTTATCAAAATACAGTATCCTCTGCAGAAATCTATCTCGACAAAACGTTTTCCTGATTCTATCTTTTTTTTGATATCAAATCTGGGGTTGACCAAGCCGATCTCTTTTTCCAATTCCGCTACATCTATCAGTTTAGAAAGCCAATCGTCTGTTCTAACTACGGTATCATTATTCATTATGCATATATACGGGCTTAAAGACAGCTTCAGCCCCTGATTTACGGCCTTAACCCATCCTTTATTAGAATTGTTATGAATGACTATCGCCTCCCGAATCTTCTTTTTCGCGTCGGCCTGGGCTTGATGAGAGACATAGAGCGAGTCGAGAAAATCCCTTGTTTCGCGATCACTTCCGTTATCAATCAGGATCAGGTTTGACTCAGTATCCGTGCGCTCATATATGCTCCCTAAACAGTTCTTTGTCACGTCGAGTCTGTTAAAGACAGGGATTATTATATCGCACTGTGCCAACTTCATCTTCTTTCCCTCTTTATAGAAAGCGCCGCCTTTCTTCCCTTCTCCTGACAATCGTTTATACCCTCTCCGAGAAGCATTTTAACCGTATTCGAGCCAATGAGTTTGGCAAACGGCGATATGAATTTTGCGAGACGCTCATCAGGCGTAAAAATAGCATCAAATTTTTTATCCCGCATTCTTAATCTTTCAAGAATCTTGCAGACAATCGCTGATTGAAATAGGGCCTTCGGCAATTTGAAATAAGAGATTCTGATATTTTGATGAGGAGGAAGTTTGGTTTCCTCCAAAATCTTGCCTATAATTTTTTGCGGCTCCTTTGATCTCTCTTTGAAATTTATCCACAAGTTCACCCAAGACCATTCTCTGGCAAGGCCGTAGGCGAAGCCTATAAGGCGCGATAATGTGCCGATTTCCAAATCATCCATAGAGACCGCTATGCCGATGCGCAAGTGCCTTCCCCATTTATCAAAATAAATTTTTTGATTTCGTCTCACCCATTCTTCCCTGTCGCCTGATCTGTTAAATGATCCGTGCTGACGATGGTATACGTAAGAATCTTTTATCGCCACGCACCTATAGCCGGCTAGATGGGCGCGCATAGAATAATCTGTGTCGTCATAGCCTCCTAGCCCGAAAGACTCGTCTAAAAGTCCAACTCTATCGATCATCTTTCTTTTTATGAGCATGCAGAACCCCTGGCACTGGTTCATCTCCATATATTTACCCCTGTCTCTGGACAGGATTTGAGCGTATTCATCGAGCGGCATATTGCCATGCCCGTCACACTGGGGATTTACAAGGCCTACCTCATCATGACTGTCGGCAAACTCTATCATCCTTTCGAGCCATCCTGGCGCGGGTATGGTATCATTATTCATTATACAAACATATGGGCTATCAGAATGTTTCAGGCCCTGATTAACCGCCTTCACGAACCCTAAATTTTCGTCATTATTCACCAGCATTACTTCCTTGGGCCGATTTTTTTCCAGATTCTTAAGATAATTTTTAGTCTCGAATTCGCTGCCATTATCTATTAATATTAGTCTGTAGGGATAATGCGTATTTTTTAAAATAGCATCTACGCACTCTTTTGTAAATTCCAACTGATCCCATACCGGTATTATTATATCGCACTTCATCGTAAGGATAGGCCGTCCTCGACAATTTTCAGCACCTTGTCGCTATCTATCTTTTTAAGACAGTCATGGGTTTCGCAAGCCTTATGTTTAAAATTCCTGTAACATGGCCGACAGTTTACGCCATCAGCTGTAACGACCTTGTCGCGGTCCGATGGCGGATATGGGCCATAAACATTGCTATCCACTGGGCCAAATATTGAAACAGTCTTCACCTTTTGGCTGACGGCTATATGAAGTATACCTCCGTCATTGCACAATATAAGGTTGCATCTTTTAATGAGCGCTATAGACCGTGGAAGCTCTAACCTGCCGCATAGATTTATAACGTTGCCGCCCAAGGCTGTCTCTATTGGTTTACAAATATTCGATTCTTCTTGAGACCCAAAAATCAGAAAAAATGCCCGACTTCTTTTTCCAAGCAATTTCAACGCCACCCGGGCGAAATTTGCCGGATCCCACCTTCGATAAACAGCATTATTTCCCCAGCTCTTCCCTCCGCCCGGAGCCAGGCCTATCAATTCTTTGGTCAACAGATTATTTTCGCTCAAGAAATCTTGAGACCATCGTTCGAGCTCACCAGATAAAGTAACCTCAAGATTCTTATCGTCGAAGGTTTTTATGCCGACCAGCGCCAAAATGTCAAGATAGTGTTCGACTACATGCCTGTCATAAAAACCGGGTATATCCAATTTATCGGTCAAAAACCTGCCTCGCCCCCTATAATTGAACCCTATGCGTTTTTTAATGCCGGCTGTTTTCAGAAGCAATGAGATTTGATGCCCTAACGATAGATCGACGACCAGGTTGTATCGATTTCTTTTTATTTCTTTCATGAATCCTATAATTTTTTTGCCGAATTCGATTCCCGAATTCTTGAGCGCTGATCTGAATTCATCCTTCTCAAACACTATCACATTATTGATATTTTTATTGTTACGGAGCAAGCATTGTGTTCTCGCATTGCACATATAGTCTATTTTAGCGGTTGGAAAGTTACTCCTAAGCGTTTTGAGAAGCGGGGTGGAAAATAATAGATCCCCTATGCCGAAGGTATTCACAACAAGTATCTTATCGTATCCTTTGTTCATCAGTCGCCTGCCTCGGGTTCATGCCCCTTAAACTCATCATTATGCCCAAAGAAAACCAAAATAAAGTAACCAGCGGGAGGGATTGCAGGTTAGTATCGAAAAAACTGTGGGTTAAAAAAGCCAGCAATCCGCCCGCCAGGCCAAGAGATAGATATTTATACCATGGGTCGGAACACTCTTTAAAATATCTGAAAACGGACCTGAACGCGCTGCCGATTAACAGCAAAAAAGCCGTCAAGCCTATGATGCCGGTGTCCGCGGCAATCTGCAGGAATCCATTATGAAAATGACTGCCTCGTTCATTTTTATATTCATCTTCCCGCAATTCCTTGAATTTGAGAAAGGAGGTATTGAGACCATTTCCTATGATAGGGTGATCCGAAAATATCTTCCATCCAATGCGCCACATATAAAACCTATCCTGCATGCTACTGAAGCCAAGTATGTCCTCGGTTCGCGTCTTAGGCAAAAGGGCCATCGATATGACCATGATCGAAAAAAGCAATACTATAATCGCTTTTTTCTTCTGAATGAAAAGTATTGAAATAAAGGAAATCAAAACTCCCAGCCATGAACTCCTTGTATTTGTCAGATAGAATAAAAATGAGAATGGGCCTAAAAATGCGCCCAACATTAGCCGCATATTGTTCTTGGTGCCCCAAAGAAAAAGGCATAAGGCGCTCATGAGCGCGATCACCATCCATGCGGATAGGTCGTTCGGGAACGGAAATGGGCCTGTGGGAAAGCCGAGATAATCCATTCTACGATCCGTTAAGGGCGCGAACTTAAAAGAGGGATAGAGCCGTATCAGATCAAAATGAACTATGTAGTATTGAATATAACTATCGATCATAACTATGATGGCTGACATGAAAATAAATTTTAAAAGATTGTTTAACTTGATCTCGGTATCGATCGTCTCAACGACAACAAAATACAACACTATATACTTCAGGCACTTGGAGAAGAGGGACACCGCGACCAACCCTTTATAGTCGGCATTTAGCATCGAGACGAGATTCACAAAAAAGAATAGTATTAACCATGCATTCAAAGGCGTATTCTTTAGTTTCAATTCCTTAAGCGCCAATTTTCTAAGCGCCCATGAAATGATGGCAACTATGATAGAAATCTCTATGATCGATTTTGAAAATGGCAGGAAGAATATCAAAATATATAAAGACCACTCTGTGATCTTGGAAAGGATATTTAAAAAAATCCGCGCATTTTTATGTATGGTTGTTTCCATTTTGCCTTCTCAACTTTGCGCTCCTCGACCTTACAAAAGATAAATAAAGACCTAATCCTATCATCATCGTCATCGTCGCAATAACAATCGCGGCGGCTATAAATGTCGATGAGACCGATACCAGGACGGCGCTTGAGCCCAATAAAATTGAGATTATGTAGAGTAATAAAACAGCCCTGGTCTTCTTCAGTCCCAAAGAGGCTAATATGTGGGATGAATGATCCCTTCCTCCTAGAAAGACAGGCCTTCTTTCTCTGAGCCTTAAAAATGTTACAAGGGTTGTATCAAATATTGGGTAGCCCAAGATGAGAATCGGCAGTGACAGCGATAGGCTTATCTTCTCCGTCCTCCATGTCCCCAAAATAGCAATGCAGGCCAAAATAAATCCCAGGAGCATGCTTCCGGAATCGCCCATGAATATGCTCGCCTTAGGAAAATTATGTTTTAGAAATCCAAGGCAGGCCCCTGCCAGGGCAAAGGATACAATAGCCGCGTACATGTCAGAGCCGCGAAGAGCGATTATGCCAAAAAAGAGCGAAGAGATCCCCGCGATGCCGCTCGAGAGTCCGTTCAGATTGTCCAAAAGATTAAAGGCATTCGTTATCCCTACAATCCAGAAGACGGTGAAGAACATGCTAATATAATAATCTTCAAACGTAGTCACCCTGAAGCCCGCTTTATACACTATAAGAGCCGCGAGGATCTGCCCCGAGAGTTTCATTTTAGGCATCATCCCAAGCTTGTCGTCAATGACGCCTAAAATAAATATGATGGTCCCTCCCATCAGAATACCGCCCATGTAATTGTTTATGTCCGTTGTAAATAATACGGCTGCGAGAAAGGCCATATATATGGCAAGGCCCCCCAGAAGCGGCATGGGGTGCGCATGTGACTTTTTTTGATCCGGGAGATCCAATAATTTTATCTTGAAGGCTATCTTCTTTACCAAAGGCGTAAAACCGTATGAGATGATAGATGCTATAAAAAAAGCTCCCAACGTGTCCTGTATTGTAAACATTTTATTTTATCTATTTTTATTTTTGAAAAAACTTGATCGTTCTTTTCAGTAACTCATCGATGTGAACCTGCGGCGAAAAATTTATAAATGTCTTTATCTTGGATATATCGGGTTTCCTGTGCCGCATATCCTCAAACCCCTTTTCATACGCCCTCTCGTATGGAACGAACTCTATTTTAGACGATGAATTGGTAAATTTCTTGATCTTCTTCGCAAGGTTAAGTATGGTTATGCTTTCAGGATTCCCTACGTTAAAAACCTCTCCCACTGCCTCCGGCTCATTAACCAAACCCGTGACCGCGTTAACAGCATCATCTATGTATAAGAAACATCTTGTTTGTCCGCCATCGCCGTATACTGTAATCGGTTTATTCAGGAGCGCCTGTTTTATAAAGCGCGGTATCACCATGCCGTAACGGCCCGTCTGCCGCGGTCCGCAGGTATTGAAAAATCTAACGATGATAACAGGCAATTTCTTCTCGCGCCAATACGCGAGGGCCAGAAATTCATCCAACGCCTTGGTGCAGGCATAACTCCAGCGCGTGATGGTAGTAGACCCCATCACCCTATCGTCATTTTCCCTAAAACATTTCTTCCCGGGCCTATCCTTGCCATACACTTCAGATGTAGAGGCGAGCACGACCTTCTTCTTTTCAATCGCATTTGCCAACTCAAGGATTATCTCTGTCCCCTTTACGTTTGTCCTGATCGAATCGAGAGGATTATCAATTATATATTTAACTCCAACGGCAGCGGCCAAATGAAACACTATGTCTGAGTTCTTAATCAATCGGGCCATGACTTTCTCATTCATGATATCGTTCATGATAAAATGAAATCCTTTATTATGCTCTAAGCGTTTTATGTTTTCAATGCTCCCTGTCGACAGATTATCTATCGCCGAAACACGCCACTTTTTATTCAATAACCGCTCGCAAAGATGAGATCCTATAAAACCAGCCCCGCCAGTAACAAGCGCTTTCATGTCATCACACCCTTCTTTTTTAGGAGATCTTTGTAAAGTATATCCATATCATTCGCAAGCCGTTCTCTTATATATATCTTTCTGGAATATTCTCTCGCCGCCTGACCCACCTTTCGCGACATCTCATCGTTACTGAGCAACTGCATAATATAGCCCGCAAGACTCCTTGCATCCCCCCTTTGCACAAGATAACCTGTCCTTGAATGAGAGACGATATCCCGAACACCCCCCACATCGGTCGCGACAACGGGTCTTCCGGCCAGCATCGCCTCGATTAAAGAAACAGGGGTTCCCTCGTTTATGGAGCATAGCGAGACAACATCCATATCGGCATATATCTTGGCCAAATCTTTTCTCCAACCGGTGAATACCATCCTCTCAAGCAGATCATTTTCTTTAGCGTAGGCTGATATGCTCTCTCGCATATCACCGTCGCCCACTACGACAAATTTTATATCCAATTTCGCGCCGTTCTCCGCCATAATGATCTTGGCTGCGTCTATGAACATCTTGTGATTCTTGATCGGCGTCAAACGTCCTACAATTCCAACAAGCCTTGTTTCATCATAAAGATTCAACTCTCTTTTAAATTGCCCTTTTAAAGATTCACAATTTAAAAATAGTTCTGTCTCCACCCCCAAGGGTATCACGGATAGTTTCGATCTATCAGTTATTCCTAAGACATGCATTATTTGTTCTTTTAGCGTTGGGCTCAATACTATGATCCTGTCAGTAAACCTTGCTAAAAATCTTTCCACCATTTTAAAAAAAACTGTTTTCTTGCCGCCAAAGTAGCCCTCGAAGATGTGGCCGTGAAAGGTATGAACCCTGATCGGAACGCCTGTGATGAAGGCCGCCATCCTACCCAGCGCGCCTGCCTTGGCTGTATGTGTATGCACTATATGGGGCCTCTCGCGCAATATTATAGATATGATCTTAATAAAAGTAATAAAATCACGGATCAGATTCACTTCCCGCCTCATCTCTCCTATATATATTGAAAATTGAGGCGCTTCGTCCAATAAGTAACTCATATCGCCTTCGGACTTATCGAGCGAACCATATATCAATTTAGATTTAAAAGAATCGCTGTTGAAGGCCTTGTTTAAAAATACGGCCTGCATCGCCGGGCCGCCTATATTAAGCCGCGCGATAATTCTTAAAATCCTGACCTTCTCTTTTTCTACCCGCTGATTTTCCGTGCCCTTAAATCTCATGGCTACGTGATTCTGCAATTTATATATATCCTTTGTATTTATAATATATTATCGCTAGATACTCATGCGCGATGGCCTGTAACTGGTCAATGCGTAATGCGCTGTATCGATAATAGAATTGGGGATTCTTGACCGGGCAGTATATGATCTTCATCTCGTGCCCTGCGAATTTGTCGAATAGCAACTTCGAGCGTCTTGTATTATAAGGTGATGTGATAAGGATGACTTCATCCCATTTTTTCTGTCGGAGAATATCTGTCACAAATTTTACATTCTCATACGCGTTCCCAGCTTTCTTCTCTAATAAAATCTGGCCTTTCGGCACCCCCAACGACTGAGCGAAAAGCATCATGTTTTCCGCGTCGTTATATTTGTAGGTATATCCGGATGAAAATATTATGTTGTCGGCATAGCCTCTCTTATATAGCTCCACGCTATAAAATGCCCGTTCCGACGTACTCGGACCGGGTCTGCCCCCCTCTCCAACGCCTCCGCCGAAGACTACGATGGCATCTACCTTCTTGGGCTCATCTTGCACCTCGAGCGGAGAGGCCAAAAACCATACGATCGGTGTATAGAATAATGAAATATATACTATCGAGGCGGCCGCGGCTAAGCCCAACACCTTCTTTCGCGTCTTTAGATAAATTTTTTTAAATCTTTTCAGCCAACCAGCGTCTATCTCGTTCTTGCGCTCTTCTAATTTCGCTTCTATGATGCCGCACATCGATTCTATTTTAGACGTCCAGGAATTTTTGTTCGCTACGGCGACCCTTCTATCTTTGGAAATTCCGTCTTCCTGTGACGACAGACTGTTTATGAACTTGTCGATATCGGCCTCGCTGCTTATGAAATGAATGAACCCGCCTCCGTTTTGTTTATCGAACTCGACGACCTCCGGGATCCTGGTGGACAGAACCGGCTTGCCCATGGCGAGGTATTCGTTTATCTTCGTGGGATATACATTTTCCGTATATGCTGTCAGGCGGTAAGGGATAATGCCTACGTCAAAAAATTTTACATAATTTGGCAGCGTATCTCGCTCTTTTTTGCCAAAGATAAAGACATTCTCCAACTTATCCACGAGTGATAAATCGGCCTGCCTCGGGCCTACCAAGACGATGGAGACGTCATTTCGTTTCATCGCTATCTGCCGCAGCAAGTTCGTATCGATCCATTTATGAAGCCCGCCTACATAGCCGATGATCGGCCTTCTAAGGCCTCGCATTTCATCCGGCATCTCTACATGACTTTCGCGCGCTTTATTGTAACCGTCGATCGAGATGCCGAAGGGAAAAATATGCGTAACTTTATTTACGCTTAAACAGCGTTCATACAATTTATGCGATGTCGCAAATACGATGTCCGCTTTTTTTATAACCCCCTCTTCCAATCCCTTAATCTTCCTTGCGCCGCTTGAGCTTGACGCGAAATCATCTATGCAGTAATATATGAATATGCTGGGATTCAGATCATCCAGGATGTTGAGAACGATTCCGGTCGGCAAAAAACTCCATACAATCGGATTATGAAACTCCATGCTATCCATCCATCTTTTTATAACGGAAAGCATCATAATTTTATTGATCTTTATGGCGATCCTTGAATACGGAAACGGAAGCGCGAGTGGTGAATATATATAGAGATTTTCGTTCTCCCTTCTTATACCCTTGAATCCTTTTCTCCAGTTTAAAAATCTGTTCCATAATCTGGGAATGTCTCTTAAGGTCGCAGCGCGGACACCCGTATTTTCGATAAACAGGACACGGTTAGCGTTCCTTGACAAAACGGACATTATCTCTTGGTGCCCCTGCCAGATAAAATCCCAGTCTATAGATGATATGCAGATTATATTCTTATTTTGTAACATTATTATTTTAATATATTATCACAGAGGGATTACTCTAACAACTAATTTATTAATTTCTGCGGCCTTATAAGGAATTAATATACCAGCGGTAGGTCTTATCTATGCCCGTCATAAGATCGACTTTAGACGTCCATCCTGATGAAGTCATCCTGGTTGTATCAAGAAGTTTTTGGGAAGCGCCTTCGGGTTTAGCCGCATCGAATTCGAGATTTCCATTAAACCCAACTATCTCCTTGATGAGGCGTGACAATTCTTTAATAGAGGCATCCTGAGACGTCCCTATATTAATCAAGCCGGCATTGTTGGGTTGACGCATAAGAAAAAGGCATGCATCAATTAAATCATCTACGTAGATAAACTCTCTCCTGGCATTGCCTGTTCCCCAAACTATCGCGGAAGGCGCATCTTTTATCTTTGCTTCATGAAACCTTCTTATTAAAGCGGGCAGGACATGCGATGAATCAACATCAAAGTCATCGCCAGGACCATACACCGTGGCAGGCACGATGGTAAGAAAAGCGGTCTTATACTGCCGATTGTAGTGTTCGCACAACTTAATCCCGGCTATCTTCGCGAGCGAATATGCCTCGCTGGTAGGTTCAAGAGGCCCCGTGAGAAGATATTCTTCCTTAATGGGCTGAGAAGAATTTTTAGGATAGACACAGGAGGCGCCGATCATAAGAAGCCTCTCTACGCCTGAGAGCCAAGATGAATGGATGACATTATTCTGTGCCTCAAGGTTATCATATAACAATTCTGCGGATCGGTTTATGTTCAACATGATACCGCCGGATTTAGCCGGTATCAAAAACACATAATCCGGCTTATTGTCTTGAAAGAACTTTTCGACCGAGCGCTGATCTTTTAAATTAAACTCAGCTGTTCCAGTTTTTAAAAGATTGCGGAAACCATCGTCGCGCAATCGCCTCTCTAACGCATTTCCCAGCATGCTGTCATAATTTGTTATGAATATCTTGCTATATTTATTCATGTGCGACGAACCGGGATTATTTAGACTGAAATGGAACGTTTAACGAGGGAAGATAAAAAATCTTTTACCGTCTTTAGAAAGTAATCTAAACCTTCCCTATCTATGCCTTGATGTATGCCTATGTGTAAGCCGTTATCGCCTATATATTCCGCGTTCGGGAAGTCTCCCATCTTGTATCCCAAAAACTCAAATCCGGCGCATTGAGTAGGCATAGATGAAAAAAGAGATCTTGAATCTATGCCCTTCTTTCCCAGATAATCTACGAATTCATCGCGATCGATATTTGAAGCCTCCTGAATGATGATGGGAAAGGCATGAGGTCCTATCTTTTCGTATGACTCTTCCCTTAGGGTTAAAAGGAGCGGCGCAAATTGGACAAACTCCTTCATTAAATATAAGAGGTTTCTCCGCCTCTTCTTTATAATTCTATCATACATCTCCAGCTGGCCGAGCGCTATAGCGGCCTCGAGTTCGTTCATCTTGCTTGAGTAGCCAATCCTTTCAAAGATAAATCTTATGTCTGTCCTAAATTGAAACCGTTTTTTGCAATGACCGGAGGATATGTTAAGCACGCATTTCTCGCACTTGCACGCCCTACCATGTGACCTCAACGACCGTAAAACTTCCGCGTAATCCTTGTTGTCAGTTACGATCATCCCACCCTCTATGGCAGTGATTACATGCGCGGCGTAAAGACTGAAGGCCCCCATGTCGCCAAGCCTTCCAGCTCGCTTACCTTTATATTCCGTCCCATACGCTTCAGCCGCATCCTCCACGACTACGATACCATGTTTTTTCGCTATCCTGTTTATCGTCTCCATATCAGCGGGTTTACCCATAAGATGAACAGGCATTATGGCTCTCGTCTTTCGTGTTATCGCGTTTTCGATCTCAGATGAGGCTATATTAAGAGTTTCTCTTTCGATATCTACGAATACTGGTTTAAATCCGGCTTGCAAAACAGCGTTGCCGGTAGCCGCGAATGAGAGGGCAGGCACAATCACTTCATCGCCTCGGCTAGCGCCAAAATCATGCAGTGCCGCCAGCGCCAGTGCATCTGCATCACTGCCGGAACTTACCGCAACAGCATACTTCGTCCCTATTAAGTCAGCGAATTTCTCCTCGATTTCCCGAACATACTTTCCGCTCGTGATCCGGCCGGAGTCCAGTATGTCATGTATTAGTTTTTTTGACTTCTCCGGGATCGATATCGTGCCAAAGGATAATCTCATATCTTTATTTAGTCTTGCTTCGTATCTTATGCGCTGGGCTGTAAAATATAATCTGGCTGCCCAAATTTTCAAATCTGAACGGCACATGGAGAAGCCGCTTCAGACGGTCTTTAACTTTATTCTGGTCTCCCCGTTTAACATAAAATAGCATGAATCCGCCGCCGCCAGCTCCCAATAGCTTGCCTCCCACCGCACCGGCCTGCCGGGCCTGGGCGTATATCTCGTCGATCATTTGAGTTGTGATTCTCTTTGTTAAACCGCGTTTAATCTGCCAACTTTCATGCATTAATTTTCCTAACTCCGATAAGTACGCGCGGCCATTTATGACCTCTATCGCTTTGGAGACCATTTGCAGCATCTCTTTCATCTCCTTGGTCCTGCGCGGTGTGACTCTTACCTGTTCCGCGGCAATATCGGAAGCGTATCTAGAAAAACCCGTAAAGAAGAGCATCAAGTTGTCCTGAAGTTCGTTCAGCCTCCGAACATTTATGGTGACAGGGTCTACTCGAAATTTATTCTTTCCATAAAATCTTATAATGTTGAATCCTCCGCAAGCCGCCGCAATCTGGTCCTGAGAGCCCACATTCTCTTTTAGCATGTCCTGCTCGACGTGAATGGCGTCCTGCGCCAGATTCTCCTTTGAAATCATGATCCCTTTCAAGGCGTACAACGCATTCAGAAGGCCTACCGTGAAGGAGGAACTTGAGCCCAGACCTGTCCGCGCTGGAAGGTCTCCGTCATGATGTATCTCAAGGCCTTCCCTGATATTCAAAAACTTAAGACAGCCCCGCACCGCGGGGTGCCTTATCTCCGACACATCCTTCACCTGCTCCATAAGTGAGTAAATAATTCTATGCTTATGTTCAAAAAAAGGAGGCAGATAGCGGCACGTGATATAACAATATTTATCGATACTCGTCGACAACACAGCACCATCATGGTTATGATACCATGCGGGATAATCGGTCCCTCCACCGAAAAAAGATATTCTGAACGGCGTCTTGCTTATAATCATTATCTCACCCTTCCGGTTGAATCGGCTTCGGATAGCAGTTTTCTATTAATCCTTAACTTCACCATCTCCCTGATATGCCGCGCTGCCTCTTGACCAAATTTCTTTTCAATCATCCCTATGTATTTTGGGTTGGAAAAATATTCTTCAAACGCCATATCCCGAAAACGCAGGACGTCCTTGTTCGTAAGGTGCTTGGTAGCCAGGGGGAACGTATCCCGGCCGTACTGAGAATACCCAAGCCACGAAGTCGGCAACTCAATGCCTTTGCTTAGTGCCTCTTCATACAATTGAGAGCCGGGATAAGCCATCGTGACGTAAAAGTTCACGTAATCGAAATTGAATTCTTTTGCCATACGAAGCGTCTCTTCCATCGTCTCGATATCGTCATCGGGTAAACCGAACATGAAGTTCCCGAGTATATTGAGGCCAGCGGCACGCGCTATCGTTATCGCGCGATCTACGGCCTCCTCATCGAACCGCCCTTTGGTCACGCCTTTACGCACCTTTATATTCGCAGATTCAATGCCGAAGCAGACCCAGTTAATGCCTGCACTTTTCATCCTTTTCAACATTCTCTCAGTGACTGTATCTATTCTCGCATACGCCCACATGTTCAGATCGTATCCGCGCTCAATAATAAGATCGCAAAATTCCAAGACCCGGTCTTCTTTAAAGGCGAACAACTCATCCATGACCTTGATGTTCTTCACGTTAAAATTCTTTACCAAAATGTCTATCTCTTCGACGACCTTTTGCAAACTGCGATAACGAATGCCGGGCTTGCCGGAATAGAGAGCATGGATATTGCAATATCTGCAATTAAAAGGACATCCTAAACTAGTATAAATCACAGCGTATGGATGCCGCTTGTCCAGATGGCCGAAGCAATGCCAGTTGTGCGCCCTGTATTTACCCATAGGCAATAGGTCCCATGCGGCAGGCGGCAGTTCATCAAGGTCGTTCATGACCTCTCCCCAACCGCCATCTCTCACAACCCCTCCGTCCCTGTACCAGAGCCCTTTTATATTATAAAGGCCTTTCTCGTCTTTCGATTTTAATAATTTCAATAATCCTAATACGGTGTTGAAGCATTCTCCTCTGCAGATAAAATCCGCAGACTCTTCTCGGAGCGTCCTTTCAGGCAGGCCAGATGGATGTATCCCATAAAGGAATGTCTTGATACTGTCTGAGAGGTTCTTGATGTTATCCAATACGTCGCGTGCCGGCTCCATCTTAGGCGTGGAGGAAGCCGAGGGATTTGCGCCTATCGCGCTTACTCCTGCTAAAAGCGGCCTTATCTCCATTATCTTTTTAGCTGTGATCTCTGGGCTTAAATTTTCCGCCTCGGCATCTATTATCCTAACCGAAAAACCCTTTTGGCGGATATATGCCGCAAGCAGGCCCGTCCAGATAGGCGGTTCGACGCCGGAGAGAGAATCCGATAAACCGCCGTATATATTTTTTTTGCCGCTCGGATTAATTAATAATAGATCTGTCTCTGACATCATCAGCCTCTAAACATTCGTGAACTGATTCCTTTTTATAATCCTGTAGCCCTTCATAAGTTCCCTTATGCCGTCCTGAATCGAAAAATCCGGCTTGAAACCTGTCTTCTCAACTTTTGCGTTGCTTACAATATAATCTCTTTTATCCGGATCCTCGCCCACGCTCGCTTCAACGATATAGAAATCCGGTATAAGTTTATTGATCTCTTCGCACAGCTCACGCTTACTCAGGTTGGCATCGCTTAAACCTACGTTGTACGCTTCGTCTTTCATCATTCCGATATTCTTCAAAGAATGAATGAACGCCTTCGCGACATCGCGCACATGAATGTAATTTCTCTTAAAGTGCGGCTCGAAGATGATTATGAACCGGTCGTGTAGAGCGCGATAAACGAAATCGTTTACTAACAGGTCGAGGCGCATACGCGGGCTTATGCCGAAGGCCGTGGCGAGACGCAGGGTTATTGCATTTCCCGAACCTAATATTATTCTCTCCGCCTCTACCTTTAAACGGCCGTAAAGAGAGACGGGTTTAAGCGGCGTCTTCTCTGTACAGAACTTGCCCCTCTGGCCTATCCCATATCCAGAGTTAGTGGTGGGGAATATAATCGCTTGGGACTTACTCCTCAATTTGATGAGCGATTTTATGGCGCCTAGATTCGTCGTCGTAGCGCCTATATAGTCCTTTGAACAAACCGGCGCTCCCGTAAGACACGCCAAAGGGAATATGACATCCGACTTTTTTACGAGACGCTTCAACAAATCTTCATCCCGCGCATCGCCGCGGACAATATCCACTTTTGAATTATTGCAGCAGTCCAATAGAGAAGTCTGATTATACATGAAGTTATCGAGAACGGTGACCTCATGTCCTTCCTTAAGAAGCATCGGGATCATTACCGAACCTATGTAACCCGCGCCTCCTGTAACCAATATCTTCATCGTTTTATCCTTTCTGCCCCTCGCAAACAGTTAAACGCTGGCTTGGGGCAGGTCGACTGTTTTACTACTGTTCATATTTAGAAAAATTGATTTACGAGATCAACGATATCCCGCTCATTTTTATAGAATGCCTCCTCTAATGCGTAACTTGCCGGTGTCGGCACGTCAGGCGAGGCGAGGCGTTTTATCGGCGCTTTTAAATAACCAAATCCTTTCTCCGCGACGAGAGCCGAAATTTCAGCCGTAACCCCGCCTGTCTTCCATCCTGTATCCACAATAACCAGCCGGCCTGTCTTTTTGACAGAGTTTAAAATGACATCCTCGTCAAGCGGCTTTAGCGTTCTCAAGTCTATTACCTCCGCGCTTATTCCCTCTTCCTCTAATTTCTTAGCGGCCTTGATGGCCTCAAGTATTATATATGAAGCGCCGACTATCGTTACGTCGTTACCCGTCTTTCTGACAATCCCTTTCCCGAATGGTATGGAATAGAGACGCGAGGGAACATAGCCCTCTTGCATAAAATTCCACCTATGCTCTATGATTATAACTGGATTCTCATCAGCAATGGCTGTTATCATTAAACCTTTCGCATCATAGGGAGTGCTTGGCATCACAAGTTTTAGCCCCGGTACGTGCATGAACAACCCTTGCAATGCCTGGGAATGTTGAGCCGCTGACCCCCACCCCCGTCCGATCACACACCATATGACAAGAGGGACTTTCGTATGGCCGGCGAACATATAACTCCATTTTGAGGCATGATTAACGATCTGATCCATTGCCAGCAGTAAAAAATCCGGCCGATTATGCGCATATATGGGTCTCATTCCAGCCAATGCCGCGCCGAGCGCTATACCCGTCAAGGCATTCTCGGAAAGCGGCGTGTCAAATACCCTCTCTCGTCCATATTTTTTATGAAGATTCAGCGTGGCACCGAACATCCCTTGCGGATCGTCCACACCTTGACCCATAATGAAGACGCGTTTATCAGTATCTAACGCCTGATCGAATGCCTCCCTGATCGCCTCCGCGTATTTGATCTTCCTTGAACCGCTTCCGGCGACTTCCACCTCAAGAGGATTTCCCTGCCTTTCTAAAAGAATTTTTGTCCAGGGCATCTTCAGCAATAGAGATATTTTGAGATCTCTTCCTTATTAGGTAGAGGGCTTTTTTGCGCGAAACGAAAAGCGTCCTCTACCTCTTTTTTTAAAGGCGTCTCTATCAAATCCAGCTTCCTGTCTGTGACAATCTTATTCTTTAACATAAAATTTTTGAGTTTTTTTAGGGGGCATTTCCTGATCCAGTCGTCAAGGTCTTTTTTCGGCCTGGCGCCCAAATGGTAGTCCGATCCGGGACCAGCGTGCCCTCGCCAGCGGTACGCTCTCGCCTCAATTAAAGACGGCCCTTTGCCATTGCGGGCATTTTGTATGCAGGATTTGGCCGTATTATATGCATCAACCGCGTCGCAGCCGTCAACGCGATATCCGGGGATGCCGCATCCTTCAAGACGATTGTAAATATTATCAAAGGCCTGCCGCGCCTTTTGATGAGAAAGTACCGAATAGAAATTATTCTCGCATATAAATACGACCGGCAGCTTTTTCAGGACAGCGAAGTTGACGCTTTCATAAAAGATGCCCTCTTCCGTGGCCGCGTCGCCGAAGAAGACTACAGAAACGCGCTTCTCATGCCTCATATTAACTGCCAGAGCTACACCAACCGCTATCGGGATTCCTCCCCCAACTATAGACGATGAACCGAGCAGCCCAACCCTTAAATCTACAAGATGCATGGAGCCGCCCCTGCCCTTTGAGCAGCCCGTTTCTTTACAATATAACTCCGCTATCATTGCTTTTAAATCTCCGCCCTTTGCGATGTAATGGCCATGCCCTCTATGGTTGGATATGCAATAATCATCTTTATTAAGATTGGCCGAGATGGCCGCCGCGATCGCCTCCTGACCTACGCAAAGGTGGACAGGCGTCTTCATCTCCTCATTTGGATACAACTCTTCTATCTTTAATTCCGTCATGCGGATCTTGGACATGAGAATGTACAGTTCTATCAGTTTATGCTTCGGTATATTATAGTTACGCATCACATCCACGCAAATTTTTCTATTATTACCTGTGTCAAATAAGCCAGGCCCCATTTGACGATCTTCAATTTCCTCTCCCCGCCTATGCGAGGAGGCTCGTCCCCGGGTATGTCAGCGCATCTTAACTTCTTTTTTGCGGCCCTGACAGATAAGAGCGGCTCCCAACTTATCTTTGTCCGATACAAGCGCTCCACATATGAGTAACTCGAATCTTTGTCTAAGTCCAGATCTTCCACAAGATGCCTTTTATACGCGCGAAACATTACCATCGCGTCCGTATATCTAGAGCCATGAAGTATGTTTATAAACGTGGTGAACATCCAATTGCCGAACGCCGTTATCGGGTCATCGTCGTAACTTTTCGCGCCACCCGCATACCGCGATACGATGACCATGCTGTATCCTTCGTTCATCTTTTTTACCAGCACAGGTATCAATTCCGGGATCGAATTGCCGTCCGGGCTGAAGGTTATGATGATATCCCCTCTTATTAGTGGAAATACTTCGTTATATCCTTCCCGAATTCCCGGTTTTTTCTGCACGTACACATCGTATCCCTCTTCCCTTGCGTATTCCACAGTCCCATCGGTCGAGCCGCCGTCAAGAATGATCAATTGGTCATACCATTCTTTTTTGATCTGCGGCATTATCGCCTTCATCCCACCGACCTCATTAAGCGCAGGTATAAGCAAGGTTATTTTCATACCCTCAAATCCTCAAAATTTGTATTGTATCAATCTCCACAAGATAAAGCAAACCAATTTAAAGACTAAATGTAACCCAGTCTTATCCTTAAGATGGTGGCTAAAAAAGTGAGGTATGGCTTCGAATATATTGGGTATTCCTTGATCGTCATTAAGTGCCATTTTACGCTTTCAGAGAATTCTCTTCGGTAGTTATACGCCAAGGCAGCGCCGAACATGACTTTTGATTTCTTCTTTTTTATTATTTTCTTAAGGTCGTTGTCGTGCGTGGCAAGAGTTTCAAGATTTTGTTCAAGAAGGTATACCATATTGGAGGCATTCTTGCCGGCATTCGCGAGGCTTGCCGACTCCTCAAATACCCTGTGCTCGCCGAGAATCTCAGGAAGATAATAAAAATGATACCGCCTTGACTTCGCTAACCTGAGCCAAAGTTCGTAATCCTCAACCGTGAAAAGCCGTTTGTCTTCCGAAAAGAAACATGTATCCTCAGAAAAGATGCTTCTCTTCATCACGGTGCCCGATATCCCTAAACTGTTTCCTTCAACTAAAAGCTGTCTGTAAACATCCCCCTCATAAGGGCCAAATGAAGTCCTCTTCAATATCTTCCCGCTATCTTTAATGAGATTCAGGTCATGGCATAAGATGTCTACGACCGGCTCTTCTCTAAAGACCTCAAGAGACCTCTCTAACTTACTTGGATGCCAGGTGTCGTCGCCGTCGAAGAAGGCTATCAAACGGCCGGTTGCTCGAGATATGCCTCTATTCCTCGATATTGCTGGCAGGCCTGAAGGGGCTTGTTTTATATATGCGATCCTTGGATCCTTAACCTTCAATATCTCTTCATCCGTATTATCCGGTGACCCGTCATTTATTATGATAAGTTCGTAATCCTTGAATGTCTGCGCTAAAACCGATTCTATCGCGGCTCGTATGAATCTTCCGTGCATATACGTGGTCATCACGACGCTAATATCTTTCATGCTCACCCACTTTCTCTCGATTTTCGATGCGCATCTTAAGCAGCCTTAGCCCATCTTCGAATCCAAGAGGTTCTATCCCTAATTCGCTCTCAATCTTGGAGGTATCATAAGATGTGTTCTTCGGACGGGGCGCGATAGTTTTGAAGAATGAACTGGAAACGGGATTGATAAGGCCCTCGTCTAATCGGAAAACCCTGGCTATTGTCCTCGCGGCCTCATATCTTGACAGAATAGTTTTGCCCGCTATGTGATAGATGCCAAAAGCGTCTTTATCGATTAATCTCCATATAAGGCGGCCGCACTCATAAGAAAGGAGCGGATTTTCGAAGACATCGTCCACAACATTTATCTTTTTTCCCTTCTCCAATTTCTCAATAATCTTTGTGAAGAAACTCATCCTCTCGTTCGGGTTGTTCAATCCGTACATGAGTATGGGCCGCACGATCAAATAATCCTTGATATTCTGTTTCACCATTTTTTCGCATTCTGATTTCATAGCCCCGTATCGATTTATCGGATTGGGCGTATCGATTTCCGTGTATGGCGCTTTAGCGCCGTCAAATACGGCATTCGTTGATATGTAAACGAATTTCGCGCCTAACTTTTTCGCGAAACTAAGCATCTTCTCGGTCCCGCCGACATTTGAGGCGTACGCCGCTTTGTAATATTTTTCGTCTTCGCACTTGTCGGTGTCAGCGATGCCGGCAGCGTGGATCACGCAATCTATGTCGTCATTTTTAAAGATGGTCGATACCCGGTCAAGATCCAATACATCCGCCGATGCATACTTTACTCTGTCTCGGCCGTTCATTTCATAATCCCCTAAATATATTCCTCCCAATCGTCTTCTTCCTTCATTCTTTTCTACCAGCGCCTCTCCGAGAATACCCGTTATGCCTGTAATGAATATCATCGCGTTACCTTAGAGACTATTCTCTATCCTTTCTACCAGATTATCACTCGTGGACGTGAGGTCGAAATAATTCTCTATGAAATTTTTCCGCCTCTCATGCGCCAGAGGTCCTTCCTCGCGCCTCATGTAATCGTCGACTATTTTCCTAAGATGCGCGGGACTGTTTGAATAGACAGCAAGGTCGCTTACGCCTGAGAGGGGATTCATATCAACGACGCTTGACAGCCTTGGCACAATGACAGGGCATCCGACCGCAATGCTCTCCAACGCCGCCGAAGAACTCGCGACAATAGCCGCTTTCGCAGATGATAAAAAGTTCATTATGTTGTCATTTGAAACAACAAATGTATCGCTATCGAAATTGATTCCTAGACTCCTGACCAACAACTTTACGGGATAGAGGTAATGCTCTTTTAAAATTACCTGATAATCGGTTTTGCCATTGAACGCCTGATGAATATAAATCAACATCTCTCTCAATTCTTTTCTATTTACGGACAATACAACCAGAACCTTATTTTCTCTATTATTCCAAGGGATATCGCTCTTCAAATATTCCTTGAGATGCTGGTATCTTATCGCAGATAGTAAAAAGATCTTCTTATCGCTCCATCCCGATTTCTTTAAAAGTTCGAGAGAACTTTTACCATAACAGGCTATGCGGGCAGGGAGCGGTATGGAAGATGCTGTCCTTAAATCCTCTCTCAGATCATCTCTATAATCAAAAAATTGCAGCAATAATAATGAGATCGCGGTGTGCAGTATACCGACTGTTTTAACATCCCTCTCATGAAACACGAAATTAAGCGCCCGCTCCCACGCCTTGTTTTCAAGTGGATACAGGACGATCGTCTTTTCTTTTATCTCATTTGAAATATTCCTGAATATCTTATGAAAAAAGATGCCGTTCATCAGGGCGCTTCCGGCAAACGATGAGAAAAAATCATCCTCAAAAAGACTCCAGATATTAATTTGGCTGTTAGAATATTTTAGACCTTCGGAAAAAGCGGATATCTTTTTAAAAAATCTTCCCGCAAAAGAAACGTACTCCGCCAAGCTCGAAAGCGCGTCTATCAATGTTAGCCACTCTTCTACAAAATATATGCGGCCATTACGAAGATTAAAGCGCCTTCCTAACTCGACGGCCTTTTTGAAAGAGAGGCCTCCGATATTATAAGTTATCGCGAACCAAATAATCCCGTCCCTGTATCTATCCTCCAACTCAGACTGCAATGCATTATAATATTTATTAACGAACCTATTCTGGGTTGAAGATTCCTTATCAACCAACGGAAAATAGGTGAATACGGCGTATCTTATGTTCTTCAAAATCTCCTTCCTGGAATCCTGGCCTCTTGTATTAACGGATAGGATAATCAGTTTATACATGAAATAGAGCCAGTATTTTGACGCCTTTAAAAAATTTACAAAGATCAAAAAAGGCGGCGATTTCTTTTTAGAGTGCCTGAAATCCGTGCATTTATATCCCAGAACCGGTCCGTTGTCCATTATCGCAGCCGATAATTCAGGGGAGCCGACATCGACCATTATCTCTTTAATGCCGTGTTCATCCGTCAGCCTTAAGATCGCGAGCAGTTTTACGAGATTATGATATGAAGAATCCCTCCACTGATTTTTCTCAACTATGCTTGATGTCCACCATACGGAAAAATCGGAATGCTTATATTTGAAATGATGATTATTTTTTGATCCCAATTCTGAAATGAATTTGATAAAATTTTCTCGTTCGGAGAAAGAGATCTTATTGAAATAGTCAAGATACGGCAGGGTCTTGACCTCGCTCGCCTCTAATGAAGCCAGGCGCGTCCTTGTCAAGGCGACCATGTCTTGATTGGTCGTTACAGGACACAAGAATATTTGGCCGCTTTTGTCCTTCGCCGACCAGCGGACGAATTTATCGATGCAAGAGGTGTCGTCGAACACATAGAGTGCGGCGCTCTTCATATCACTTTACTCTCTCCTCGACTGTGTGCGAAGATGAATGTATCTCATTTATGCATTCCAATAGCCCCTGACCCAGGTCCACATAACAATCCGAGGTTAGTTTGTACCCGACCTTCGGGGTGAAGGAATATGGCGTCAGGTTATAGTGAGCTGTATTAGGCGTGCCGAACTCGATCTCGATACCGTCACCCATGATCTCTCTTATTGTAAAAAGAAATTCTTTAAATTTCATCGGATGATGGCCTGTTATGATTATATATTTATTCTCATGCTTATCCGAGAGGATATCCGCGCTCAGGCGCGCCGCGTCCCTCACATGGACATACTCCCTCATCTCCTCTCCGTGAGCAGGACAGACTATTTTTTTCTTCGACAGACCATCTCTTAAATATCTATAGACGCTATTACGGCGATCCGCGCGCGGCCCGTACACCGTGCCGTAGCGAAGGATGGTATAACCAAGCCCGTAACGCCTCTGGTACTCCTCAATATAGAGCTCTGCCGACTGTTTTGAGCACCTGTAGAATCCGCCTTTGTCGCTATATACGTAGACCGTGCTGGCGAATATGAATCTTTTCGCCTTTGCGGTCTTTGCTGCCTCAAGCAAAACCACCGTGCCCTGCACATTCTGGACTATGGTCTCGAGCGATCTTGTTCCTGCGTCATCGAGGTCCGCTATGCCGGCGAAATGATAGATATAATCGCAGCCCTTGACCGAGTCTTTAACTTTATCCTCATCTAAAATATCTCCGATGATCATCCGCTGGTTAGATTTAATATACCGCGAGGGTTTCAAGTCGTAAATTACAACATCGTAACCGTCTTCGGTCAAGGTATCAGCCACATGACTTCCAAGAAAACCAGATCCTCCAAACACAATCGCTTTCATCCTGACAGCATTCATTCTTTGACCTCCTCCTTTAATCCCTGTAAACC
>Ga0155748_155_pt1 | contig 25428 bp, 22 predicted proteins | sample RifCSPlowO2_01_FD_107402 | JGI IMG/M metagenome (GOLD analysis project Ga0155748, IMG submission 107402) | Omnitrophica bacterium RIFCSPLOWO2_01_FULL_45_10
AAGACATTCTCCGACTACTACAACGCCGACCAACCAAGGTTTGTAAGAGAATATGACTCGTCATATAACCTCCTCGTCACATATGAATACGACTCAAGCGGCAAGCTGATCAAAAAAACTCTCCAAGACGGTACTATATACACCTATTATGTATCAGGTAGGATGGAATCAAAAAATCTCACCTCTCCAGATTTAAGCGGTAATATCTACTACCACTTTAAGAACGAAGCCTTCTACAATAATGGCACCCCAACCGATTCAACAGACGACTATGGTAGAACCGATATAATAAAGCGTCTTTCGCCTGACACAGATGGGGTCCTCGCTTATAAGTTCACTTACTCTACAGCCACCCCAGAGCGCATAGTCAAGAAGGAGGGCTACTCCAACTCAGGCATGACCACCTTAAAGGTCACATACACCTACTACGATGACACATATAACAGGATGGCGTCTAAGCGCCTGGCCACGCCTGACATCGGCGGAAATATATATTATGAATATCTAAATGAGGCATTCTACAATAATGGCACCCCGACCGATTCCACAGACGACTACGGCAGAGTTGCAAGAAGCCAAAGGGCAAGCGATGGTCATGTCTTCAAGAATGTTTCATACTACACGGGAACGGATATGAAATATGTCGTTGAAGAATATACCGATCTTAACGAATTTACTTTAGTGGCTACATATAATTACTATTACAGCGGCAGCATTGTAACAGGCGTCAGAAAAATCGAGACTAATAGGACGTTGGAATTTGAAGGGGATTTTGTGCGGCCCATCTACGATAACAACGGAACCTACAATTATGAGTCATGGTGGATGTACAGGACAGTTAATTATACGTCCGGCGGCAATTGGTATACATATAATAACGTTGTGATAAAATACAACCACAGCGACGGGAAATGGTATCTTTATGAACTTGCGGATCCAAATAATCCGTGGACGAATTGGGGCAATGTTCGCATAGCCTCGAATACTCAGATTACCCTTTACGACTCAATCGGTGGTAATCTGATAACATACCCAAACCTGCCGCCATCGCCGCCACTTCCACTTGCGGACTCTTCGCCCATGGTTCAAAATAACGCGTTCACCCCCGCCCCAGAAGTAACCCAGATCGCAACTTATACGTCTCTACAACAAGAAGTTGATCAGCGCCTGGCCGTAGAGAGTCAGTTGAATACAACCTATTCCTCGCAAGGCAGTTATACGCTTACGCCTGATATGGCTACCGACAGCGCCAGCGCCTTAAAAGAACAATTGATCAACTAGACATCTTAAAAGATTCATGATTTTTTAACCTCCCGTACTTTTAACCTCCCTTCCTTGTAAAATAGACCTCCATGTGGTAATATCTTCAATAAAACTATTTTTTTATTATAATGGCATTCCCATTTAGCCTTTTAGCCAGAGAGAAGATCGGGAACTTTCTGAAAAGGGTCTCATCTTCAAAAGAAGATAAGGCCTTGATAGAAAATTTCTTCTCCTTATCTCTATTGCAGGGGCTAAATTATATATTTCCCCTCATCACATTCCCTTATCTTGTAAGGATACTTGGCCCTGCGAAGTTCGGTCTAGTAATATTTGCCCAGAGTTTTATATGGTACTTCGTCCTTCTTACAGATTATGGTTTTAATTTTACGGCCAACAGGTCCGTCTCTGTAAACAAGAATAATATTGATGAGGTCTCGCGCATATACTGCACGGTAAATGTCATAAAATTCATGTTGCTCATAATCAGTTTTTTGCTTCTTTTCCTCTTCGTAAATTTTATCCCGAAATTTAAGGAAGAAAGGCTCGTTTATTATTTCACCTTCCTCACAGTAGCCGGAAACGCGTTATTCCCGACATGGTTTTTCCAAGGCATGGAGAGGATGAAATACATCGCCGTCCTAAACTGTTTGGCTAAGGCCGTATTTACCGTTTCAATATTCGTCTTCGTAAGAAGAGTCGAAAATTATGTATACGTTCCATTGCTCAATTCGCTCGGCTATCTCACGGCCGGCCTGGTAAGCGTAGCAATAGTTTCGAGAGACTTCGGTGTTAGATTTTTCATGCCGAAGATGATAGATATAATAGGCATGCTTAAAGAAGGGTGGCGCGTCTTCATATCCACCATAGCCATAAGCGCCTATTCCACGACGCGCGTATTTTCCGTAGGGCTCCTTACAAACGACACGATAACCGGCTTATACGCGATAGCCGATAAACTCATCAATATAATCCAGGCAACGTGGCTCATCCCCCTTGTTCAGGCAATATATCCCAGGCTAAGCAATATCTACGCAAGAGACAAAAGACAATCTTTCAGGTACATGAAGAGGTTTCAGAATTTCTCGACCATTGCCTACATAGTGATGCTACCCATTCTATTTCTAGCGGCGCCGTATGTAATAAAGGTTGTGTCTGGGCACGCCTACCCGGAGAGCGTAATCGCCTTTAGGATACTTTTAGTCGCCTTTCTCTTCACGACCGCCAACGCCTTTAGGGCACAGTTCCTTTTGGCGGCCGGATGGGACGATCTTTATTCCAGGATACACGTAATGGCCGGAATTCTGGGAATCCTGCTGACGTTCTTCCTCACTTATAAAATTTCTTATATAGGCCCGGCCATCGCGCTTACAATCGTTGAAATAACGGTTCTTTACCTAACCGTTAAAGCAGTCATAGATCGATCAGGAGACGCAAGGTAATTATGCTCATAACATTATCCGCAAGAAATAATTTTTTTGTCTTATTCATTACGGTTGTCGCATCGATACTTTTAAGCGGGTTATCACTATATGCAGGACCTCTGTGGGGGATTTTGGCGTTCGCGTTGATAGCGTTAGCGATCCTCTCTTTAATGAAGATACAAGCGCTATTCTACCTCCTCTTCCTGTGGTTGTCGGCAGCGGGCTTCATTCTTAATTATTTTCCTTTAGGGGAGTACGCAATAGCCACATACGTGGATGAGATATTGGTCTTCCTGTTGTTAATATTTCTATCTTTTAAGTTTGCCTCAAGAGAGGTATCAGGCGAATCCTCCATCTTCGTAATAGGCATATCTCTATTCATAATCTTTTTGAGCATCTCAACGCTCATCAACAAAAGCCCGGCCATAGGGCTTTTGAATTTCGTCTCGACTTATTTAAAGTTTTTCATAATATTTTTATGCGCCGTCAATCTCCTCGGAGACGATGATTTGAAAAGGATGATCACTTTTGCGGTGTTTACCGTATTGATACAATCCGCAGCGGCCGCGTTACAATATATCACATTCGGGAAAACGAACATTTTGGTCGGGTCCGAGATAACCAACATCAAAGACGCCGCATGCGGCCTATTTGGGAGATATGGAGCGCATCTCTTAGGCCACTTCTCTGTAATTACTTTGATCATCTCTTCATCGCTCTGGCTTTTTACCGGAGAGAAGAGATGGATATTTTATTCCGTCATATCGTTAGTCGCATTTATCCTCTCCTTCACCGAAAGTGATTATATATTCATTATCTTCTATATATTGATGCTGGGCAGCGAATTTTTGTCGCTTCGGCTGAAGGGCAAGCATGAGAGACAGTTTCGATTTATAGGTTACTCAATGCTTCTATTCCTGATTCTACTCAGTGTCTATTCGGCTTTGAATTTGCATTTAGAGACGGCGCAACGTTATAAAAAGTATCTTACTTCGGCCTCGGCGATAAAGGGGATGGGCAAGATGCAGGCGCTGAAGGCAATGACAAGTATAATATTAGAGGAACCACAGCACGTCATTATAGGCGTAGGGCCGGGCAACTTTACGGGAGGAGTCGCGCAAAAGGTCGAAGGGGCGTACTATAAAAAATATGTAGGGTTCAGGGTAAGGTCGATATTTTCCGTAGCCGACTATTGGTGGTCTACTTTTATTACCTTATTGTCAGAAACGGGCGTTTTGGGATACCTCGTTTACGCCTCAATGTTCGTAATTATATATTTGAAGGGATTGAGATTGAAGGGCTTAGTTGACCCCGGGGCCAAACCTTTCGATAAGGCTTGCGCCTTTTCATTGATAAGTGTGATGATATTTCTACTCTTTTTATCTTTCATGTCGAATTTATTGGAAGCGACTGTTTTAATGTTCCTGCCGTCGATTCTTTCGGCCTACGTCTGGAAAAGGTATCATATTTTACGCAGGGCACGATTATGATCAAGATCAAGCTAATATTCATCTCCCATTCCGCAGAATACGGCGGGGCGGAAAAGAACCTCCTCGATATCATTACCAATATAGATAGGGATTACTATGAGGTATATCTCTTGTTTCCCAGGGAAGGCCTATTCGAAGAGGAGATTAGGCGGCGCGGGATAAGATGCTTTATTATAAATTATAAGTATTGGGTGGACCCAAAACCATTTTCTTTAAGACTCTTATTAAATCTTCCTTTAAATATCATAGGCGCGTTCAGAATAGTCCGTCTTATCAAAAAGATCGGCATAGATATGGTATATACGAACACATGCACGGTGATATCCGGCGCGATAGCAAGCTTTATTTGCGGCAAACCCCACTTATGGCATATTCATGAGCACATAGGTAGACGAGGAGGCGCCTTTTGTCTACCTATATTTAATGGCCTCATACCTAAGTTAATCCACCTTTTATCGTCGCATATAATAGTTAATTCAGCGGCAGTAAAAGACGATTTTCCAAAAGCGTATCAAGAAAAGGTGTCCACAATCTATTACGGATTCGAAATCCCCGCGGATGGGCCGAAAGACAATGAAAAGGAAGAGATTAAAAGAAGATACGGCGTAGAAGAGAATGAAAAAATTATTTCGGTGATAGGCGTCATATGCGACAGAAAGGGCCAGAGGGAAGCGACGCTTGCCCTTTCCATCATAGCAAAGGAAAAATCTAATTTTAGATTGCTTCTTGCCGGCAAGGAGTACAGATCCAATCGTCCATATATAAGTGAGCTAAGCGCCATCATATCGCGCAATAATCTGCAGGGCAGAATGATATTCACAGGTTTCATTGAGGATATTAAAGAAATATACGCCATTTCAGATATGCTTCTGGTTCCATCGTCCGCCGAGCCGTTTGGAAGGGTAGTTGTGGAGGCTATGTTGTATGGAGTGCCGGTTATTGCCACGAGAGTAGGCGGTATACCCGAGATAGTCGAAGACGGCAAGACAGGCATTCTTATCAACTCACGCGGGCCGGAAGAGATAGCCGCTGCCATATTGAGGTTGTCTGGCGCGCCGCAGGAGGCGCGAAGGTTAGTAGAGACGGCCAGAAGGACTGCGATAGAACGCTTCGGCATGGCAAGAATGATGTTTGAGATCGAATCTATAATAAAAGAGACATGGCAGAGAAATCAGAGATATCGATAATAATCGTAAATTGGAACGCCCAAGAAGTATTGGGCGAGTGCCTGAAATCCATATACCGGACTGTAAATGCCTCTTTTGAGATCATAGTCGTTGACAATCACTCTTCGGATAATAGTGTTTCAATGATAAAGGAAGGATTCCCCGAAGTCAAATTGATCGAAGAGAAAGAGAATATCGGATTCGCAAAGGCCAACAATATTGGGTTTAGGTTTTCAAATGGTAAATATGTAATGCTACTCAACCCTGATACCGAACTGATCGATGACGCCGTAGAGAAGATGACGAAGATATTAGATACACATCAGGAGATAGGCATAGTTGGGCCAAAGATATTGAATAAGGATGGGGCCGTATCTAAAAATGGAAAGAAGAGATTGCCGACAATCCCCAACGACATATCTTATCTATTTCTTATCCAGAAGTCGATCGGCTTCATAGAGCAAAAGTTATCTCGGTTGCCCTTTTTAAAAAAGCAATTCTATTCCTATTACGAAAAAAGCGGGGAATGCGAGTGCCTGTCCGGCTCATGCATGATGTTCAAAAGCGCGTTTTTCAAAGAGGCGGGTCTTTTCGACGAAACCATGCCGATGTATCTAGACGATATCGACATATGCTATAGGTCCTTAAAGAACGGCAGGAAGAATTTCTACCTTGCCGATGCCGAGATTATTCATTTAGGGCAATACTCTACGAGGAAGTCGAATGACTACAAGATGTTCGACATATTATCCATGCATAGCCGGCTCTTATTTTACAAGAAGCACTTTGGAAAGAAAAAGGTCATCTCATATAAGATGGTAGTTCTCATGAGCATTCCATACCTTTTAGTTTTGGACATTATAACCATGCCTTATTATTTATTTTTGAATAAACTTGCCGAAAAGTTACAGGTTGTGAGGAAACACTTAAAGTATATTGATATAGTGATTGAGAGAAGATGAAGATCTTATTGGCAAATAAATTTTTTTATCCCAAGGGCGGGGCCGAGACCGCGTTTTTGCAAACGGGAAGACTCATGGAAAAGATGGGGCATAAGGTAATTTATTTTTCCATGAAGCATCCGATGAATCTAGAAACGCCCTATAAGAAATATTTCGTATCGAATGTAGATTATGAAAGAGGCGGATTGGCGTACAAAGCGAAAGCCGCTCTTAAACTTCTTTATTCGTTCGAGGCCGGGAGAAAAATGGAAGAGTTGATTCAGGATGAGCGGCCTGACATCGCGCATCTTTTTAACATATATCATCAGTTGTCGCCATCCATCCTATATTCCCTTAAAAGACACTCTGTCCCGATCGTCATGACCCTGAATGATTACAAGATGGCGTGCGCATCGTACCTCTTGCTGTATAAAGGAAAGATATGCAAGTCGTGTAGAGGCGGAAATTATTATGAATGTCTCTTAAAAAATTGCGTCAAAGAGTCAAGGTTAAAGAGCCTACTCAATACGTTCGAGATGTATCTTCACCACAAGGTTTTTCATTGGTACGACGTAGTAGATATGTTCATCTCGCCCAGCAGATTTCTACAATCTAAACTTCACGAGATGGGATTCAGTCAAGATAACATTATCCATTTATCTCACTTCTCGAATATCGAAGATATAAAGCCATCTTTTGGGCATGAGGACGACTCTGTTATTTATGTCGGAAGGTTATCAAAGGAGAAAGGGCTGGACACGTTGATAAATGCCGTTAAGGGGTCCGACAGGATACATCTAAAGATTGTAGGCGACGGGCCCATGAGGGAGGAGATTGAAGAGAGGATACGTAAAGAGGGGATAAGAAACATCCGCCTCCTCGGTCATAAAATCGGCAGTGAGTTGGAACAGGAGATTAGAAAGTCCAGGGCCGTCGTTCTTCCATCGCTATGTTACGAGGTTTACGGCCTCTCGATAACGGAAGGTTATGTTCTTGGAAAACCTGCCGTAGGCGCGAATATCGGAGGGATCCCGGAAGTAATACAGGATAATGTCACAGGATTATTATTTAATCCTGGAGATGAGATCGATTTGCGTAAGAAGATAGAATTTTTTATAGAAAATCCAGATAAGGCCGTAGAGATGGGTAAAAACGGACGGCGATTTGCGGAGGTCGAACTCAATCCAAAAATATACTACGAGAGATTGATGCAAATTTATCAAATGGCATTCGAGCGCCATAAGATTAATAAAAGGTGATGGTCCATGAAGATCGCGGTTTTGGGAACCAGAGGTTTTCCGGGAGTCCAGGGAGGAGTTGAGGCGCACTGCGAAAACCTCTATCCGAGATTAGCGGAGTTGGGATGCGACGTCACTGCATTCACGAGAGCGCCGTATGTAAATCCGAATATTAAAGAATACAAAAATGTCAAACTATATTCGTTAACCTGCCCTAAGACGAAGGCATTAGAAACGCTCGTTCATACGTTTAAAGGCGTCTTTGCCGCTCGAAGGATGAACCCGGATATATTGCACATCCACGCCATCGGGCCATCTCTATTCGCTCCATTGGCCCGAATCCTCGGTATGAAAGTTGTGATAACTAACCATGGCCCGGATTATAAAAGAAAGAAATGGGGGTATTTAGGCAAAACGGCCCTGGTTTTGGGAGAGACCTTAGGCACGGCCTATGCGAATGAGATAATATGTATCTCCGGACATATCGCGAGGCATATCTACAGGATTTATGGAAGAGAGGGTACTCTTATCCCAAACGGCGTAGTCATGCCAAAGATTGTAGAAGACGAGACGACTCTAAGAAAATACGGCCTGGACAAAGGCAAATATATATTAGCCGTCGGACGGTTTGTGCCCGAGAAGGGTTTCCATGATTTGATAGGCGCCTTTGATAGGCTTTACAGTATGAAAGAGGGCCGAGATGGATTTGAATGGGGTTCGATAGACGGATGGAAATTGGTGCTTGTCGGCCGACCCGACCATGAAGACAGATACAGCTTGGGTTTAAAGAAGACGGCGCAGGAAAATGAAAATATGATATTGACGGGCTTTTTAACAGGCGCTGCGTTGAAAGAACTCTATATCCATGCAGGGTTATTTGTACTCCCTTCCTATTATGAAGGTTTATCCATTACATTGCTTGAGGCGATGAGTTACGGCTTATCATGCATTGCCTCGGATATACCCGCGAATAGAGAAGTCGCGCTACCGGATGAGAGATATTTTAAGGCGGGAGATGTGAAAGGCCTCGCGGATAAAATGAGAAAATTTATGACAATGCGCTTAAACGAAGGAGAAAGGCAAAGGATGACTGATCTTGTCAAAAAGAAGTACGACTGGGATGATATAGCGGCGAGGACGATGTCTGTATATAAAAAGGCGGTCGGTTAATCATGAGTAGACGGCTTGTTATAAACATAGCGCTAATTCTGTCTTTAATCTTGACGGAAGTTGCCATAACCAGGTCGTTTGTAGCCGACACCCTGTTTGACGATGCCCAGAGATACGCTGCCAAATACAGGTGGATCGAAGCAGAAGAAAAATTTGAGAAGGCAATAAAGAAAGATCCTTTCAATAGCCCTTATCTGTCAGGGTTTGCGGATTTCCTTTTTGCGAAGAGCCGTTATACCGGCAAAAGGAAGACTCTCATCGCGCAGGCGGAAGCGCTATATGCGAAAGCCGCAAAGATAAATCCGAGAAACGGTGAATATTCGGTTAGGTTGGGAGAGGCGGGCATAGGTCTTTTTCTGGAGGATAAAGATATCTCGGATAAAGATAAAAAGCGCCAGACCATCAGTAGCGTATTCACTCATTTCAGGGCCGCTGTCAGGAAGGACCCTAACGGATTTAATGTCGCCTATTCAGTGGGTTATTCCGGATTATCGCTGTGGGAGTTTATAAATGATGAAGATAAGGATTTTATTCTGGACAGACTTAGATACGCCCTGAAGGTGAACCTTTATTATTCAAGACATATATATCCCAAGATATGGAAATATACGCGGGATTTTAACCTGCTTACATCTGTAACGCCTGATAATCTCAGGTCCAACATCGTACTTTACGATTTTTTGTCAGTCAACAATCTCTGGCAATATCGAAAGGCGCAGGCGGCCATCGTGGAATATTATAAACGGAAAGAGCGCCCCGAAGCAGTTGAACGGGAAAGGGCCGAGAAAAAGAAGATGCTTGAAAAAATCAAAAGGGCCGCAAGGGGCGCAAGCGTCTCATCTATAATTGCAAAATCAGACTGGAAAGGTAAAGCCTCTAATGGCGGTAATACCTATATCGATGGCAATATGTTCTGGTCCGGGATAGTTTACGCTCTGATTGACGTTCCGGAGGGTGAGGCGAAAGTCAATATTGAAGCCAAAGGGTCGCCTGCATACGGCATATATCCTTATATGATTGTTGAACTCGACGGCGAGAATATCGGAGAGGCCTTTGCGGGTAGTCCGGAATGGAAGGAATATACGTTTAAGATAAATAGTACAGGCGGGATCAAGGTCTTGAGCATAGCATTCGTTAATGACGCAATGGACGATAAATCAGGAGACGATAGGAATCTCTGTGTCGGAACGGCTGAAGTGAAGGAGGGATAAGTATTTATAAAATTATCTTGTGGTCAGGGATCGCGGCTATACTCATCTTCACACCCATAGCGCGGGGAGCGGTCAGGACATGGTCCATAATGCCCGTATTGTTTACAGAGGCAATTCTTATATTCACTTGGTTATGGCGCGCCAATAATATTCAAGGTTATCTTTTTAAGAAGACCGCTTTTGATAGGCTCATTGCGTCTCTAGTGTTTTTGGCCGGGCTATCTTTTATATTCTCGATATACAAACACGACAGTTTCTTCGCGCTGATCACCCTCTTAGGATATATCGGCATTTATTATCTTATCCTAAATGAATTCGATTCGAGGATGATAAGACGGTTGCTCTATATTGTGATATCTATCTGTTCAGGGCTGTCTCTCTACGGCATCCTGCAATATCTGAATGTCCTTGACCACTCATGGTGGATTTCTGACCGCTTTTTAGCGGCAACATTCGTAAACCACAATCATTTTGCCGGCTATCTGGAATTGGTGATACCTTTAACCATAGGGGCCATGTTAGAAAAAGGCGCTAAGTCGCGGCTCATCCTGACGATGGCGCTTATCTTTATGACAACGGCATTCATCCTGACCCAGTCACGGGGAGGATGGATAAGTCTCGGCATCGCGCTCTTCATAATGGGCATAGTCATCATAGGAAAATCCCGGCGAGACAAAAAAAATATTTTGATCCTGATTGTTTTTATTGGGTTCATCACCGCCATGATATACTTTGCCAAAGACGCGATAGCGCCCCGCATAGAGACCATTGTGTCCATGGAAGTGAAAGAGGCATCGTTTGACTCGCGTCTAAAGATATGGGCCGGGACGATAGAGATGATCGGGGAAAGGCCGCTTCTCGGGACAGGGATCGGAACTTTTATATGGGCGTTCCCGACGTATCGGCCGCAAGGCCTCAATGCGCGCGCGAATTTCGCGCATAACGATTATTTAAATATCGCCGCCGAGATCGGCATCCCCGCCGCTATCATAATTATCTGGCTAATCATCGCCGCGGTAAGGGCCGGCCTTTCGAAAATAAATTTTAGATTTCAAACCGTAGGATGTTCTATCGGCATCTTAAGCGTGGCCCTCCACGGCCTTGTCGATTTTAATTTTCATATACTTTCCAATATGTTATTATTTATTATCTATATCGCCGTCGTAACCGGCGATTATGATAGTTTTAAGAGGACGGACGATAATGCTTAAAGAGAAGGATGCCGCGATAAGGAAGGCGATGTTGTTATTGGACGCAGTGGTCCTAACCGTTGGTTTCATCATCACATTTTATCTCAGAAGACATTTTCACGCCTTCTACAAGTTGGATATCATCGCCTCGAGCCGTGTCGTAGCCGAGATGGCCACGCCGTTTACCGATTATCTGGTAGCGCTCTTCTTCATAATACCTGTCTGGTGCGCGATGTTTCACTTGAATGGTATGTATATGCCGTTCCGCACAAGGACTTTTCTTGATGTCTTCCGGATTATAATTAAATCAGTATTTTTTTCGATATTAGCATTCGGCACGATAGTCTTCTTGTTTAAATTGGAATTCATTAGCCGTGTGTTTTTTATAATGTTTTTAATTATATCCACAGCCGCCATTCTCGCGGAAAAGACGGCAATTCTCGGGACAGCGCACTACCTGAGAAGGCAGGGATACAACTACAGGATGCTGCTAATCGTGGGAACAGGGAAGAGGGCGGAGCAATTTGTAAATACGGTCAAACGGCATAGCGAGTGGGGATTCAGGATAGAAGGGATCATAGATTACGAAAAGACCAATCTTGGTAAAGAGATAGACGGCGTCAAGGTGATAGGGACGCTCGAGGACATAGCCCTCATATTGCATACAAAAGTAATAGATGAGGTCATATTTATAGTTCCTCGGGCAATGCTGGGCGCTATGCAGGATTCGATATATACCTGCGAGACGGAGGGAGTGAGCGCGACGGTGGCCGTTGATCTATTTGATACGAAGATAGCGCGGTCTCGCCAGACAGAACTGGATGGCATCCCTTTCATAACGTTTGAGACTACATCCTCCAGAGAGTGGCAATTGCTCATCAAGAGGATGTTGGATGTCGCATTGTCAGCATTCAGCATCATTGTCCTGAGCCCGGCGCTCATTACGACGGCCGTATTAATTAAACTGACTTCTCGGGGCCCCGTATTTTATCTACAGAAAAGGGTAGGGCTTAACGGCAGGAGGTTCGCCCTTTATAAATTCCGCTCTATGTATAAGGGCAGCCACGAGAAGTTGTCTGAATTAATGGAGAGGAATGAAATGAAGGGGCCCATCTTCAAGATGAAGAAGGACCCCCGTATCACGTCTTTGGGCAAGTTATTAAGAAAATTTTCCATAGACGAACTGCCCCAACTCTTCAATGTATTCAATGGAGAGATGAGCCTGGTGGGGCCCCGGCCCGCGCTCGCGAAAGAGGTGGCATTATATGAGCCGTGGCAACGGCGGCGCCTGTCGATGAGGCCCGGCATCACCTGCATTTGGCAGGTGAGCGGCAGGAGCAAGATAGGTTTTGACGAATGGATGAAATTGGACCTGGATTATATAGATAACTGGTCGCTTTGGCTCGATTTAAGGATCATCGCAAAAACCTTTCCGACCGTGCTGTTAGGTATCGGCGCGTATTGAAAATATGGCTAGAAGCAAGACAGAAGCTAGTGATTTATTTTTTGTTCCTTTGATCTTATTCATGGCGGTATATTTTTCCACATATGGTTCACACAATTTTGCTGACTTGATAGATCAGCGTCAAGACGCGCCTTCCGGCGCATCGGCAGAAGAAAAAGCGGCGGATTCCTCCGAGGGGTGGTTTGAGATAAAAAGCAGGTATTTCACAATCTACTGCGAAGAGGCGACGAATATAAACCTCATAGGAAGACGCCTCGGAAGAAGGGCGCTATTTACAAGCGGAATTTACAAACCTAATCCGGTAAGCGCCCCGCCGCAAAAGGTTGCGTATAGAATGGACATGCTGCTTGAGAGAGTGGAAGAGATGCTTGACATGTACCCGAATCTCGGAAGGATAAACGTCAAGATTTTTAAGGATAGAAAAGAGTTGAACGCGGAATATTCTAAGATATTCGGCGTACACGCGGATTATAAATCATTTTATATTCATAAATATTCGACGATCTACGCGTCTGAAACCGATATTTCAGATTCTGTGATGGCTCACGAAATGGCGCACGCAGTTATCGATAATTATTTTTCAGGTCTTCCGCCTGAAAAAATAGGAGAGATACTCGCGACATATGTCGATTTGCATCTCGAGAATGAATGAATCGGAAGAGTGGAGAGGTTTTATTTAGTTAGGTTATAAAAAAGTAAGATTTAGGGATTTGACAATTGGATTTTTATATGATATCATTATAATAGAGATAATTAAGGTTATAATAAGAAGAGGAAGGCTACATGAAAACAATCAAATTTATCGCGTTTTTTATACTTTTCTTTTTCCTCCTTTCGCAAACAATGACATTTGCCCAAGAAAGCGTTCTTAGGGTCACAGGAACCTCAGGGACGGTTTTAATTAAAATTTATCCTTCAACTGAATGGAAAGACGCAACGGCGGGTCAGGAACTCAATCAAAGGGACGAGCTCAAGACAGGACTCGACTCAAAGGTTGCGTTAGAATTTCCGGACAGAAGCGGCATAACCTTAAAGTCTAATTCCGAGATAAGTATTGAGGAGTTGGTGTGGGACAATATGGCGCATAAGGTCGGCATAAATATGAACTCCGGTGAGCTCAGAACCATAATAAAGAAAGTAAATACACCATCTGAATTTAAGGTCAAAACGCCCACCGCGATCTGCGGGGCGAGGGGAACCATCTTTTATTTAAGGGTCTTAGCATACATCACAAGTTTGTTTGCCGGCGAGGGTTACGTTGACTTCATCAATACTATAAGCAACAAATCTTATACAGTTGTCGAAGGCATGATGTCAATTTCGAATATTGACGGCACTATTTCTGAACCGGTGCGCCTGTCTGACCCTGAGATTGAGGGATGGTTATCGGGATGGGAGGTAGGGGCCGTGGCGGAACCTTATGAACCTCCGGTGGCCGGAGAAGAGGCGAGAACGGAGACCATAGCGCCGGAAGTGACACCGGAACGAACAGCGAGTGATACATAAAATAGATTTTAAATAGGGGCACGCCAATTTTTCTTAATTACGCGAAGGAAAAATCGACTGTTCCTATTTTTTATGCATAATATATTGCGCTTACGGTATTGACTTTTCTCAACATAATGGTAAACTTATGCATTATATATGATACAAATAATACGCAATAAACGGCATAATAAAATAATTTTAAGACGCCTCCTTTTCTTTAATATCACGCTCGTATTATTGCTGGCAAATTCTCCTCTTGCGCGGGCTCAACTTGCCAATCCTGATTTACCATATAGGGAGGGGGTAAAGATCAAGGATGTAATCATCCATTCCGCTATAAAAACCGAGGAACAATTCGAAGGCAATATATATTTACAGGATACGGACACTAAATCCGATTCCATAACTCTTGTTAACCCTTCCGTAGGCATCGAAATACCTTTAAGACGAAACAGGATCAGCGCTGATTACGACGCGGAGATTTATTCTTATGGTTCGCACGAGAGCGAGGACCACGTGGACCATCGCGTAAGGGCATTGGGAGAAGTTAATCTGGCTGATTATAAAGTATCGGCGCGCGATACCGTAAGGATATTTATAGATAGGCGCGCGGACGAAAACTCCAATAGAATAAAAAGACAGGAAAATACGTTTAGAATAGGGATAGAAGCGAAGTATGAGCGGCTCGGATTCGATATCGGATATACGAATAAATTTGAGGGATACGATTCCGAAGAGATATCGTTTCGATCCTTAACCTATTCTGACAGGAGCCGTTTCGTCAACATAATAGACGCCACCTTAAGTTACAGATTCCTGCCCAAGACCATGGCTCTACTGGAGAATGATTTAGGTTTTGTCACTTATCATAATAGTTCCGAAGTGCCGAATTCGTATTATGACGAGATCCTCCTTGGCATGAGAGGAGAATGGTTTGCGAAATTATACATTAACTTTAAGGCCGGACTGAGATACCAGAATTATGAAGATTCCAATTTGATAGTTGACAAAGATTATGTCGGCCTGGTGATGAGAGGCGGCCTCGATTATTTCGCGACGGAAGACGATACGGTAACCTTGGCCGCTGAAAGGGTTGTCGTGGAGTCCATCTATTCGAACATGAACTATTATAATGTGAACGCCCTGAAATTGAGTTACACGCATAGATTCAACGATAAGGTATCCGCGACTCTTTTCGGCATTTATCAACTTAACCTCTATCCCGCGGAATCCACCGAAAACAACGTCACGGGAAAAAGGTATGACAATTACCTATGGGGCGGCGCGTCGTTGAGATACGATATAAGGAAGTGGCTGTCCGTCGAGGCCAAATACGAATATAGGCAGAGGATATCGAGGTTCGACATCTTCGATTACATCGACAATTTGGCGACGCTTAGAGGAACCGTTGGATTTTAAGATGAGAACTCTCTTTAGTATTATCATATGCTTTATCGCGCTTACATTGTTCGCGAACGGCGTCTTTTCGCAGAGTTCAGAATACAAACTTCAACCGATGGATGTCATCACGATAACCGTCCACAGCCACCCGGACCTCACGACCAAGACGCGCCTCACAGCGGACGGATATATCACATTTCCGCTTTTAGGCAGGATAGAGGCGCAAGGTCTCGCAGTTAGAGAACTCGAAGTGAAACTAAAGACGATGTTAGAGAAGGACTACTTAGTTACGGCTCAGGTATTGGTCTTCATAGAGGAATATCGGCCCAGGCAGGTCTCTGTGATTGGTGAGGTCAATAATCCCGGCAAGTTTGACATGCCGGGCGAAAAGGACATAACCCTGATGCAGGCCATAGCAATGGCCGGCGGATTCACAAAACACGCCGAAATACAAAAGACGAAGGTCATGCGGATAGACGAAGGCGTAACAAAGACCATTATGATAAACGTGAAGGATATTACGGAGAAGGGCGAGAAGGAAAAGGACATAGTCTTGAAGCCGGAAGACATAGTCTACGTTCCGGAGAGTTTCTTCTAAAAGGAGAATAAGACTTTCAAATGGAGAGCCCAAGGCCCAGCATAAAAGAAGAGGGGCTTCAACTCAAAAATTATACGCATATCATCCGCCGCAGGGCCGATGTGTTGATCCTATTTTTTGTCGCTACGGTATCAGTCATAACAATCGGGTCGTTTATCATGGAGCCAGTTTACCGAGCGACAACGACATTATTAATCGATCCGGAAAGCCCCAACGTTCTCACAACAACCGGCATGGTTGAACTGGAATCCCAGAACTATTTTTCATATAAGGAATATTACCAGAGCCAGGCGGAGTTGTTGACGTCCTATACGCTGGTTAAAAAAGTCTTTAACGAATTTGGGCTCGAAGAACAGTTCGAATATTTTGACGCGAAAGAACCGATAAAGAAATTTTTGAAGACGATAAAAGTGGATCCGGTGCGCGATACGCGATTGCTTAAACTGAACGTCGACAACAAGGACCCTGAATTGGCCGCTAAAATAGCCAACCGTATGGCAAATTTATACGTAATGCGCAACCTGTACTACATATCCCGCACAGAATTGACGAATCTTCTTAAAAACGAATACCTGAAGTTAGAAAGCCGTGTGTCCGAATATGCCAAGGTCTACAAAGAAGGCCACCCGGAGATGATAAAAGTGAAAAATGAAATGGCTGAACTGGTGGCCAAGATAGAGAAGGAGAAGAAGTCAGTATATGACTACGACAACATCGAGGATTATCTGAAACCCGAAGCGCAGCATCAGTTGGCCGGTTTCAAGGCGAACAACATCAGCGTTCAGGACTCGGCCGAAATACCGGTCGTGCCAATAAAGCCAAAGAGGGCCCTGAATATAGTTCTCGCCGTAGTCATCGGCATCATGGGCGGTATAGGGATGGCATTCTTCTCCGAGTATCTCGATGATACCGCGAAGAGTATCGAGGATGTGGAGGAGATAGCGCCGTGGCCCTTTTTAGGAAGCGTCCCTAGAATGAAAGGCCGCGGGAAAAGGGCGGAACTCGAGAAAGACGTGCGCGTTCAGAGACTTCCCAGGGATCCCGTGTCAGAATCCTATCGCTCCATTCGAACCAGCATTCTCTTTTCGTCGACAGAGGAACGCCCCTTAAGGAGCGTCGTTGTGACCAGCCCGGGCCCTCAGGAAGGCAAGACCACGACACTCTGTAATCTGGGGATCTCCATCGCGCAGAACGGAAGCAAAGCGCTCTTGGTAGACGCTGATATGCGCAAACCCCGCCTGCATGAGATATTCAATATTGAGAATAAAAATGGCCTGAGTGATTTTCTTTGCGGCAGGATTGAATTCGTTTCATCAGTTAAGGCAACGGATATAGAGGGACTCTCCATCACGAACGGAGGGACCCATCCGCCAAACCCATCGGAACTCCTTTCCAGCCAGAAGATGAAATATTTTATACAGGAGGCCGAAAGGAAATTCGATTTTCTCCTTTTCGACAGCCCGCCTGTCGGAATGCTGACGGATGCGATGATATTCTCTTCGATGGTTGATGGCATGATAATGGTCATCGAGAGCTCAAAGACGTCCAAAAGAACGCTGGCAAGGATTTATAAGCTTATCAATAGCGCGGGGGTAAGGGTGGTGGGCATAGTTTTAAATAAAATATCGATCCATGGCGACGATTACTACCACCGCTATTACCGGCATTACTATGGTAAGCCGTAAATCTTTTAACTTTGCACTTTATCGCAAGTTAGTATATAATCAATTGATAAATATAAAGAGGACTTTTATGACGCGAAGAGGCATCTTTGCCAATTTGCTATTCCTATTTTCCGCTCTGGTTCTAGTCGAAGAGGCGTTCGCGGGCGCGTGGACCGTTCCGAAACATAAAGTCTGGGCTGAATATTACATGAAGTGGAACTACGCCAAAGAGGAATTCACGATTGAGGGAAAAAGGAAGATCCTGTCAACGGCCGAAAAGAATGCGCGAAGTCAGGAGTTTGTCATGGAGCCGAAGATCGAGTACGGCTTAAGAGATGACTTGAACCTGCTTTTCGGTTTAGAGTATAAAGAATCGCATTATAAAGAATATGGCAGACAACTGGCGTGGGGAGATTTCGCCCGAAAGAATCACGGCATCACTAACGTGAAATTCGGAGCGAAATACCGTCTTTTAGAAAATCCGGTTGTCCTAAGCGTGCAGGGCAGGATTTTTATATATCCCGGCTATGGAATCTACCATGGCGACGACCCGGCATATACGAATCAACCATCCATCGGCAAAGGAGACGACGCCTTCGAATTACGGGCATTAATCGGGAAAAAATTTGATATCAACGTTCCTTTCTGGGCCGAAGCCAAACTTCCCTGTTACGTCGGCGCTGAGACCGGCTATCGATGGAGAAACAGGCACGTCGCGAATGACATACCTTACTTTGTGGAGGCGGGCTTCTGGCCGGTCAATTGGCTTTTGATAAAAAGCGAAATAGACGGTTATAAGTATCACGGCGGGACAGGCAGCATACGGGAAAGTTACGGCATATGGAGAATAGGCGGCGTCTGGGAAATATTCGGGGATAGCGTCTTGAGGGAAGGCAATAAACTATTCAACATTGAATTTCAATACGGCATGACGGTCTGGGGCAAAAGTACGACCGCGTATCAGGAATGGGTATTGAAGGCTCAGGCGCAATTCTAATTTAATGGTTCGATCATATGGCTCTATTCAGAAGAGATAGAAAAAAATTCGGCGAGATGTTGATAGAGAAAGGTCTCGCCACAAAGACCGATATCGAAGAGGCGCTTAAAGTCCAAAAGGAGATTTACGAAACAAAGCGGATTCAGAAAAAAATAGGCGTGATATTGCATGAAAAAGGCATCATAGATTTAGATTCCATAGATGATGTGCTGAATGAACAAAAACATTTTAACGGCTTCATACTCAAGGGGCTGATATATTCCATCTTCCATTCGAAGTGAATAAGTCGAGGAGGCGTCATGTGGACTTTAAAAATTAGGATGTATCTTTTGATAGGGATCCTGTTCGCGATCATCTATGCGGCCGTCTCCATGATAAGTTATTCGCTTGGCATAGGCAACTTCTATTTTTACCTTATCCTGTCGTTTGTGATGATGGTCATTCAGTACATGATAGGGCCGAAGATCGTAGAGTGGTCGATGCGCGTCAGATACGTAAATGAAGGCGAATATCCTAAACTGCACAGGATGATCCAAGAACTATCAGTTGCGGCAAAAATTCCTGCGCCGAAGATAGGCATCGCTCAAATTTCAATACCGAATGCCTTCGCCTTCGGAAGAAGCGCAAGAGACGGAAGGATCTGCGTCACTGAGGGGATGCTGGGTTTATTGAAGGATGAGGAGCTGAGGGCGGTTCTAGGCCACGAGATGAGCCATATAAAAAATAGGGATGTCCTCACGATAACGATACTTTCCGTGATACCCATGATCTTATACCGCATTGCGTGGCACTTTCTATTTTTCGGCGGCGGAAGAAGGGACAGGAATCAGCCGAGCGGCGCCATGGTAGGTTTAATAGCGCTTCTCTTCTACTTTTTGACGAACCTTTTGGTCCTCTACGCGTCGAGGATAAGGGAATATTTCGCTGATAAGGGCTCTGTTGAACTGGGTAATCCTCCATCGAATCTCGCATCCGCTCTATATAAACTTGTTTACGGCTCCGCGAGGATGCCTAAGAGTGAGCTCAAAGACGTTGAGGGCATGAAGGCATTTTTTGCCAACGATCCTTCGCGGGCCCTGGCTGAATTCAAGGATTTAAGAGAACTCGATTTGGATAGGTCCGGGACGCTATCGGGCCAGGAATTGGCGGCTTTACGTTCAAGCGAGATACGATTGGGTTTCGGAGATAGAATCCTGGAACTTATGAGCACGCACCCTAACATGCTGAAGCGGATAAAACGCCTAAGCGCTTGGTAGAGGTTTTGCGCAAATTTGAGAAAAAATAGATAATTGAAATTCAATTTTGAAGCTACAGGAATCGGCTCTTTACCCTTCAAAGACGCAAAATCAGCCTGCCGTATAATCTTCGATAATTTCAAATCCATCCCTCATTGGCCCCAACTTCCAAAGATTTCATTCCTTGAGAATATGTATGTCCAATTTTCTCAAGGCCTGCCGGGTCTCGTTCTCGATGAGCGTAAAAATACCATCCACATAGATACCTCTAAGGCGGCCGCTAATATAGAAAAAGTGTATGAAAGATACTTAGATGGGGACACTGAATTTTTTAAAATATCCGAAGACCACGCCAGGGGCTTTTATGAATTTTTGAGCCAGATCGAAGGCCGTACAAAAGAGATAAGTTTCGTAAAAGGCCAGGTGACAGGCCCTGTGAGTTTCGCCCTTTCTGTCACGGATCAGAATAAAAGATCGATCATTTATGAAAAGGACATTTTAGAGGTTGCGACAAAGGTTCTCTCAATGAAGGCCAGATGGCAGATTCGAGAAATAAGGAAGATCTTTCCGAACGTAATCATTTTCGTGGACGAGCCATATCTGGTCTCGATAGGTTCGAGTTTCGTGAACATAAACGTAGAGGACGCCGTAAAAAGAATAGACGAAGTGATTGATTTGATAAAGAGTGAAGGCGCTTATGCCGGCATCCACTGCTGCGGCAATACGGATTGGTCGATTCTGTTGAAAAGAGATATTGACATATTAAGTTTTGACACCTATAATTTTAGCAAAGAGTTTTCGTTATACTCCGACGGCGTTAAAAGTTTTTTGACTCGGGGCGGCGGAATCGCATGGGGCATCGTTCCGAGTTCGCAGGATATCGACGGAGAATCGAAGGGGAATTTGTCACAAAGGTTAAAGGCCGCGCTCGGGCTGTTTCGTGAAAAGGGCATAACCGAATCTATGCCATCCCTCGTTACCCCCAGTTGCGGCGTCAGCACATTGGATGAAGATAGGGCGAAGAAGATTATGGAGATGACGCGAGTTTTATCACATGATTTATCCAGATAAAATGACGCACGTATCCCGAAGCCCGTTACCCGTAACCCGAAAGAGACTATGTCCAAATTCTTAAAGAATCCTGTATCCCCGTTTGAAATAGACCCCAACCTAAGATTAAAAGATATTTTAGAGGCGATGGGCCGCACCGCATTTCAAGGCCGGTGCCTTTCCAGCGCGTTCAAAATCTGGAAGCGGATGCTTAAAACCGACACCACCATATTCCTTGGCCTTTCAGGAGCAATGGTGCCTGCCGGAATGCGAAAGATAATAAAGTACCTGATAGAATCGCGCCTGATAGACTGTCTTGTATCGACCGGGGCGAATCTATTTCATGACGCGCACGAGACAAGGGGCCATTTTCACTGGCAGACGGACGCATGCGCAAACGACCTGAAGTTAAGAAAAGAGCGTCTGGACAGGATTTATGATGTCCTTGGAAGCGACAGGGAATTCTGCGAGACCGATAGATTCATCGCGACATTCGCCTCGACCCTGGACAAGACAAGGGCATACACCACGAGGGAGTTTTTATACCTATTGGGCGAGAGGTTGTCCAAGGTAGCGAAGGAAGATGGCATCCTTACATCCGCTTATAGGTGCAAGGTTCCCATATATTGTCCGGCCATAGGCGATTCCTCGATAGGCATATCGCTCGTCGTTGACCATCCGAAAGGTAAGGTCCTTTTTGACACGATTAAAGACGTTGAAGAGATGGCAAAACTCGTCTTAAGTTCGAAGAGTACCGGCGTGATATATCTGGGGGGAGGCACGCCTAAGAATTTCATCCAGCAGACCGAAGTGACGGCGCCGTTCATGGGCCGCAGGGTGGGAGGGCACAAGTACGCGATTCAAATAACGTGTGATTCACCGCAGTGGGGAGGATTGAGCGGTTGCACTTTCGAGGAGGCGCAGAGTTGGGGAAAGATTTCAAAGGACGCCCATATGGTTACGGTCTATTGCGATACTACGATAGCCCTGCCTTTAATCGTGACGGCATTGGCTCAGGAAGAAAGCCACATTATAAAGAAGAGGAAATTGCCGCGAATTCCTTTCTTTAACAGAAAGGTGGAGAGTTCTTAAAAGATATGGAAGAGAATATTATAATAATGCCGAACGGTCCTGCGATTCCTCAGATGAAGCATTTTGGGGGGATTGATGAGGAATACGCGAACTTCAAAAAATCGAAGGTCGTGCTGATACAGGTTCCCTACGAGAAGACAACGACATACAAGAAGGGGACGAAATATGGGCCCGCCGCGATAATAGACGCTTCCGGTTATATGGAATTGTTCGATGACGAATTAAATCAGGAGACATACAAAATAGGCATTCACACTATGCCAGAGTTAGAGGTCGAGAATATCCCGCCGGAGGAGATGACAGAAAAGATCCACGACTCGGCCCTTGAGATTTTAAAATCGAATAAATTCCCGGTTATAATAGGAGGCGAACACACGGTATCAATAGGCGCGGTTCGGGCGCTCAAAAGTGTCTATCCAAATCTCTCCGTTCTCCATCTCGACGCGCACTGCGACCTAAGGGATGAATATTTTGGTTCAAAATATAACCACGCCTGCGTAGCGAGAAGAATCTCGGAGATCTGCCCTGTGGTTCAAGTCGGCACAAGAAGTCTTTCGAGGCTCGAGAAGGATTTTTTGGCCAGTCAGTCAAACGGCAGGGTGAAGACATTGAGCGTATACGATATTCTCGAGATGCCGATGTGGAAGGATACCGTCTGGAGCAGTTTATCTGAAAATGTCTACGTGACGATTGACCTGGACGTATTCGATCCATGTCTGGTGCCGGCGGTCGGGACCCCGGAACCGGGAGGAATCGGATGGTACGAGACACTCGATCTGCTTCGAGAAGTGGCGCGCGAAAGAAAGATAGTGGGATTCGACGTCGTCGAACTCTCGCCTTTAAAAGATCAGGCGGCGTCAGACTTCCTCGCCGCGAAACTCATTTACAGATTTTTGGGCTACATATTTTCTAATAAGAAATGATACTCGTCCCCCGGAAAAATCTGCTCGTCCCAAAGAAGATGTTCTTCACCAAGGGCGTAGGCGCTCATAAGGCAGACCTCAGAAGTTTCGAATTGGCCCTCCGCGACGCCGGGATAGAGAAATGCAATCTCGTCCACGTCTCGAGTATTCTTCCTCCGGAATGCAAGGTAATTTCGCGAAACGAGGGCCTGAAGGAACTCATCCCCGGCATGATCGCCTTCACCGTCATGTCGCGTTCCGCCTCCAACGAACCCCACCGGTTAGTCGCGGCCTCTATAGGCTGCGCCGTTCCAGCGGATCCGCACGCCTATGGATACTTGAGCGAGTATCATACCTTTGGCCAGAACGAGAAAGTGGCGGGAGATATAGCGGAAGACCTCGCCGTAGAAATGTTGGCCTCAACGATGGGTCTGGAGTTTGACGAGGACAAGTCATGGGATGAGAATAAGGAGATTTATCGCTTGAGCGATAAGATAGTCCGCACGACGAACATCACACAGTCCGCGGTAATAGGCCCAGAGGGCAATTACAGCACAGTCGTCGCGGCGGCAGTATTTTTGTTCTGACATAATATATTTTATAACGCCGCTTATCCGCAAACTTTATCCACAGCTGTAGCGCACCCTTAAGGGTGCGCTACAGCTGGGGATAAGTAAATAAGTAAGTGTGACCAATCTGTGAATAAATAAAAATGATCAGGCCCGTCATAGAAGATCAGTGGATAAGTAAGCTGTAGTAGTAGCGCACCCTTAAGGGTGCGCTACAGCTGGGGATAAGTAAATAAGTAAGTATGACCAATCTGTGAATAAATAAAAATGATCAGGCCCATCATAGAAGAGATAAATACTCCTCACTCCCCAGAAGACCTATTCAAAGCCCTTATCGTGAGCGCCAATTATCCATTCTTTCTGGATAGCGGCATGGCTCATGGAAGATTGGGCGCCTACTCCTTTTTGGGGTCTGACCCATTTTTGGTATTTAAAAGCAAAAGGGATCTGATTCAATTAGAATGGAAGGATGGGAGACGAGAGCAGTTTAAATCCAATCCATTCCTCGCCCTGAAAGACATATTCAAGAAATATGATGTGCCTGCGCGTAACCCGAACCCTGAATCCCGAAACCCGAATAAATTCCCGCCCTTTACGTCCGGAGGCGTAGGGTATTTCGCATATGACCTTAAAAGTTTCATCGAGGATTTGCCCGATACGTCTTTAGATGATCTTATGCTGCCGGACTGCATCTTTGGATTTTATGACAGCGTCGTCATATGTGACAATCTAAATAAGAAGGTTTATATCTCAAGTTCAGGACTGCCCGAGATGAATTTAACCAAGAATAGAAATAGGGCAAAGGCCCGATTAAAAGAATTTAAGAATAAAATATTGGAGGGACGAGATGGAAAAGCGCGGAAAGACCGTAATTTGCTTCCGTGCCGATTGAGGTCAAATTTTTCCAAGGCGTCTTACATCGAGGCAATAGAGAGGGCCAAACATTATATAAAGAAGGGCGACATATATCAGGTGAACCTGTCACAGCGCTTTGAAACGGAGCTGAATGAGGATCCGATTGAACTTTATCTCAGGCTACGGGCATATTGTCCCGCGCCGTTTTCAGCGTATCTCGACTTCAAAGATGTAAAAATCCTGAGTTCCTCTCCGGAACGGTTTCTTATGAAAAGGGGCCGATACGTTGAGACAAGGCCCATAAAAGGGACAAGGCCACGCGGAGAGGATGCCCCGAGCGATGCGGCTTTAGAGCGAGAACTGGTTAATAGCCAAAAAGACAGGGCCGAACATATAATGATAGTGGATCTTGAGAGAAACGACCTGGGCAGGATTTGCGAGTTTGGCTCCGTAAGGCCGACCGAAGTATTCGTTTTAGAGAAATATTCCAATGTCTTTCATTTAGTCTCAACTGTCGCGGGCCGGCTGAAAAAGGGGATGGGGCCGGTAGATTGTCTTATGGCGGCTTTTCCCGGCGGTTCGATAACAGGCGCTCCTAAGATACGCTCGATGGAGATAATAGAGGAGATCGAACCGGTTAAGCGATCCATATACACGGGCGCCATAGGGTACATATCGTTCGATGGGGAGATGGACACCTGCATTGTGATTAGGACGTTCGTGGTAAAGGACAGGAAGGCGTATTTCTCGGTTGGAGGCGGGATAGTCGCTGATTCCGATCCCGAGGCGGAATATGAAGAGACCCTTTACAAGGCCCAAGGCCTCATGCGTTCCCTCGGCTTAGAATTTCACGCAGGTCTCGCAAAAAGAGAACTAGTCTCTATATGAGAAAGAGAATGGTCTGGCTCAATGGCAAATTTAGCTCTATTGATGACGCTAAAGTTTCTGTGTTCGACAGAGGATTTCTTTACGGCGACGGCCTCTTTGAGACTATGAGGAGTTACGCGGGGAGAGTCTTTAAG
>Ga0155748_131_pt2 | contig 23800 bp, 21 predicted proteins | sample RifCSPlowO2_01_FD_107402 | JGI IMG/M metagenome (GOLD analysis project Ga0155748, IMG submission 107402) | Omnitrophica bacterium RIFCSPLOWO2_01_FULL_45_10
GAAAATAGATCTGTCACGAGTTATTGTTAAAGATGGCGTCATATTAGTTCCGTGCGAGATAAAAGGTAAAAAGATAATTATACAGATAGCGCCAAAAGACAGTCCTGCGGCCAAAAATTTAGTCGGCTATGAATGGCCCATATATGATAAATATGTCATAAAAGGAGCGGAGAAGAAAGATACAGAACTTTCATAGATTGTCATATTCCTGCCAAGGGCAGAACCGGTGGATTATGAAGTGCTCAAGAATAATTATACGGCTGAAAAGGCTGCGTTGGTGGCGACATAATTTATAAAACTATCTTTCTTAGATATAAAGGCTATTGCTAACGATAGCCCTTTGCTATGATATAAAAATTAACAGTTATGTGGAAATCTTATAGCGATATTCGACGTTACCCAAAAATCTCCTTATCCGAAGAAAGATGTTTGATTTTAGAGGAAAATATTTAGACTGTCGTTTACAAGGCGCTATTTATGTGATATACTTTAAATATAAATAAAGACAAGGAGAAAACGCATGACTACAAAACAAGCCACAGCCGAAGTATTTCTGACAGCGTTTAGAGCGCTTCCGCGGGATGAACAGAACGCTTTTCTGTTCACCATTGTTAAAGACCATTCTTTTAGAGAGGATGTTATAGATCTCGCCATCGCTGTGAAACGAAGCGCCGAGAAATGCAAAAAACTGCATACATTTGTAAAGCATCTTAAGAGGGCTCGCAATAATTGAGTAAATATTCGGTCGAGATAACAACTAGCGCCCAGCGCCAGTTTAAAAAGCTCTCAAGCGGCATTCAGGATCGTATCCTCCCAAAGTTATTTTCTCTAGAAACTCATCCAAGGCCTTTCGGCAGCCAAAAATTGCGCGACAGCAATTTCTACCGCGTCAGAGTCGGAGATTATAGAATTATTTACTCTGTAGACGATTCGAGAAGAATCATAAAGATCCTTGACGTTGCCCATCGCAGAGAAGTCTACAGATAGTTATTTTCTAATGAAACGGCCCGCTCTCTACATCGCGATCGCATACTCACTTGGCATACTGTCATCATCCTATTTTAAATTTTCCATTCTGTTTGCCCTCGTCTTTACCGCCGCGTTTATCATAACCGCATTAGTTTTTTCAAAGAAAAATTTCGTTTCCCACGCGAGCCTATATCTTGGGATATTCTTCTTCGGGATAGTTCACCTCGAGAATTCTTGCCTACTTCCGGCCAATCATGTATCGAATTTTTTAGAAGACCAACCGAAGCGAATATTATTAAAAGGGTCGGTCGCGAACGACCCAGAAATAGGCAAGACCCATTATAAGAAGGAAAAGACATCTTTCACGCTTACGGTGAACTCTATAAGCCGTAGGGCAGGTTTCCGCCTTCGCCAAGGCTTCGGCGGACAGGTAAACCTGCCCTACGGCTGGCAAGATGCGACTGGTATGGCAAAGGTCGATGTATATTCCGACAGGAGAATGCCAATCTCGTATGGCGACGAGATAATATTGAAAGGCGTTCTTCAGGAGCCGCATGGGCTGCGCAACCCAGGCCTTTTCGACTATTCTAAATATTTGAAGATGAAAAACATTTACGCCGTATTGAAAGTGAAGGGCGCGCATTCAGTGAAAATCATAGGCAGGGGGCATTTAAATCCTCTTAAGAAGGTAGGTTTCAGAATAAGGCACTGGATTAGGGATTCATTGGACGAGCATTTTAGACAACCCTTCAATGGGTTCTTGAAGGATATTCTAATAGGCGATAGGACAGGTCTAAACAAAACTTTAGAGGGCGAGTTCATAAAAACGGGGACCGTCCATATTCTATCCATAAGCGGCCTGCATATCGCCCTTATAGCCGGCATCTTTCTATTTCTCTTTCGTATTTTTACAATTCCAAAAAAGCCAGCCTTTATATTGGCGATCATCTGCTTAATCTTCTATTCCTATGCCGCGGGCGCGAGTCCGCCGATCATCAGATCGACCATAATGTTTTCGCTCATAGCGTTCGGCTTTATTTTAATGCGGGATAACGATATCTTAAATTCGCTCTCCATCGCGGCCATCCTTATACTACTGGTAAATCCGAAAGAGCTATTCGATCCGGGTTTTCAACTCTCGTTTCTATCCGTGGGGGCAATCGTAATAATTTCGCCGAAGATACAAAAGTTATTTGCGCCTGGTGTGGTAAAAGGCGCCGCATTAGCTAAGCGGACTATTGCCGACAGAATTAAGGTATATCTTACGACGGCCCTCTCCGTTTCGATTGCGGCCTGGCTTGGGACATGGCCGTTTGTTTCGTTATACTTCAATATCGCCTCCCCGATAGCTCTCATCGCAAATCTTATAATCATCCCAATCTCATCTCTTATACTCGGCCTGTCAATTTTCTTCTTATCGATCGCGCCTATATCGAATCTTTTCGCGCATCTTGCGGCAAATGTCATTTGCATGTCCGGCCGCTCACTCTTCATCATAAATCATATCTTATCGGAAACACCGTTCTCTTATTTTAGGACGCCGTCGCCGTCAGGGGCGTTTATCATATTGTATTACGCGTTTTTATTTTTGCTTTGCTCGCCGAAAAGAATTGTATTTGGAAATATGCATATCGGAAAGACGCGTCTATTTAGTGTCCTTTTATTCTTTTTAAATATTTTATGCTGGAACTCCGTTTTGGATATAAATTTAAATAAAAATCATCTGAAGGCCACGTTTTTTGACGTGGGGCAAGGCGATTCAGCGTTAATAGAATTTCCCGGCAAACAGACGCTGCTGATTGACGCCGGCACCGGCTCCACTAACGGCGAGGAATTTGACATAGGGAAGGAGGTGCTCGCGCCATATCTCTGGAATAACGGCATAAGCACAATCGACGCCGCGGTCGTAACCCATTTTCATAAAGACCACTCAGGCGGCATGCCCTACGTATTAAAAAATTTTAAGGTTGGGACGGTAATAACGAACTCAAGTTCGCCCCGCGATAACGCGTCATACGATGAATTTAAAAATATTGTTACGACGAAGAGGATTCGACATCTCATAGCGGGAGAAGGGGATTCGATAAAGGGCTTTGACAGCGCGGATATTTATGTTTTGAATCCGCCGTTCGGGAAAAGTATCGCTGATACAAATGAAAATTCGCTCGTCATGAAGATCGTTTATCGAGGCGCAACTATTATTTTCTGCGGCGATGTAAGCGGTGACGCGATTGCTAGGCTATGTCGATACAGCAGTTTCTTAAAGTCGGACGTATTAAAAGTTCCTCATCACGGCGGTAATTTGGGGAATATGGCGATGGTGAAAAATTTTTTTAAAAAAATTTCTCCTAAAATTTCCGTTATAAGTGTAGGTCGACTAAACCACGCTGTGCCTTCAAAAGAAACGCTGGATATCATAACTTCTTTAAATTCAATAAGTTATGAAACTAAAAATTACGGCGCCATTGAGATCGTGATGGCTCAAGACTCTTTAGCAGTGAGCCCAACAATCAAACAAAACTAACTTTTTTATACCTTACCTTGACATTTCTAACTTTATGTGATATAGTTTACAATGATTTTAGATAAACTTTAGTCATTATATTTTAACCCTGAAATTTCCTCTGTGGAATTTCAGGGTGGCCATTCTGAAATTTGACAGAGCAAAGTTCAGAATTTAAAAAATAGGAGGGCGCCGGGAAAAGTGGAAGAATATACCAGCGTAGACGAGAGGCGAAGATACAAAAGATTACCGTCGAGCTTATCGGTTCAGTACAGAGATTTGAAAAAATCCGTTGAGCTGCCTACGGGAACTGTGGCTAGAAATGTAAGCGAGGGCGGAGTCTGTTTTAATTCTAAAGAATTCATATCGTTGGCGTGCCGTTTGGTGGTCGAGATAAACCTTCCGGCGCTGCCCAGGCCCATAAAGGCGATATCCAAAGTCGCCTGGATCAGGAAACTTTCGGCAGGCGACGAATACGAACTGGGAAACCAGTTCTTAGAGATGACAAAAGAAGACAAGTCCCACATCAGCAATTTCATAAACGGCCTCATGAGCGCGCCGCTATAAAGATACTCTCCAAAAGCCCCATTCCACCAAACCTATTATTGTTTTGACCGAGTAGCTGTTTTATGTTAAAATAAAGTCGAATGAAAAAAATTATATTTAACGCTATCTTCATCAGCGCGTTTCTGTTCGCCTTTTTAACCGTATCCCATGCCTATTGGATATGGACGCCTGAGAGCAAGAAATTCATAAATCCGAAATACGCTGTCAAAGACAGCCCCAAGGAACAGTTCGATTGGGCAATGGGTTTCTACGACTCAAAGGACTATCAAAGAGCGGCGGCTGAGTTCGAAAAACTGACGAAACATTATGAATATTCAGAATATGCCTCCAAAGCGCAGTATTATGTCGGGCTATCTTACGAGAATATGGGAAAATATTATACCGCCTTTCAGAATTATCAGAAGGCAATAGATAATTTTCCACACATTGAGAATATCGATGAGATCATCGAAAGGGAGTTCAACATAGCCAATCTCTACGCGAGCAAAGATAATCCAAAAGTATTAGGAGTGGACATCCTTACGTCTTTAGACAAGGCGGTGGAAATATACAAAAAGGTGGTCGATAACGCGCCTTACGGAAAATTGGCCGATGAGGCGCAGTTCAGGATGGGCGAGGCCCTAAAGCGCGCCGAGAGATACGACGAGGCGATAGAGGCATTCCAGAAACTTATCGACGACCATCCGACCTCGCGCCTGGCGGATCAGGCAAAGTATGAGGCCGCATATTGCGCGTACAAAGCATCCCTGAAGCCAGCTTATGACACGATGACTACGGATAAGGCGATCAAGGCGTTTGAGGATTTCACTGGATCGAACCAAGACGAGGAATTGTCCCGTGATGCCGATGAGATAGTGAGGCGACTTAAGGAAAAAAACGCCGAAAAGGCTTTCTCGACAGCGCAATTTTACGAGAGGCAGAAACGCTACGAAAGCGCGATCCTGTACTATTCTGACGTAATAGACAAGTTTCCCGAAACTAGTTTCGCAAACTCGGCCAAGGCGAGGGTCGAAGATCTCAAAAGGAAATTAAAGAAGTAAGGGGGCCTAAGAGTGAGAATGGGAAGATTAAGTTGTGCGCCGGTCTTATTTTTCATGTCTATGCTCCTCTTGGCAGGATGCGGCTATACGACGCGATCGCTACTTGCGCCCGAGCACAAGTCGATATATGTAGAGAAGTTCGCGAACAAGATCCAGATAGCGGAAGAGACAAGCGATGCCAGGATGTACAGGGGCTATAGACCCGGCCTTGAGGTGGATATAACGAAAGCCGTTATAGATAGATTCTTGAGCGACGGGAACCTTAAAATCGCGTCGCAGGAAGGCGCGGATCTCATTCTCAAGGGCGAACTCGTAGACTTTAAAAAGGATGCCCTGAGATACGACGCCAATGATAACGTAGAGGAATACAGGATAAAACTGGTCGTTAACCTCGAACTCATGAGCGACAAAGGCGTTATCTGGGAAGAGACAAACTTTGCCGGTGACGCCACTTACAGGACGACAGGCGCTCTCGTAAAGTCAGAAAGCGACGCAATAAAGGACGCGACTCAGGACCTTGCCAGGCGTGTCGTTGAAAGGACGATCGAGGGATGGTAGATCCCAAAAGGCCTTCCGTATTTTTATTCATAGGAATTGAGGATTACCTTGCCGAGAAAGCGATAGATGATTTAAGGTCGTCCGTCATGGATGACGCTTCGAAAGAGTTGGATTATAAAATATTCTACGGCCAAGAACAGACGAGCCGCGAGATATTGGACTGCGTAAAGACATTTCCATTTTCCGCCAAAAGGAGGCTTGTCGTAGTTAAGGACTGTGAGAGGATAAGCGAAGAAGATACGGCGCGCTTAATCGACTATATGAAGCGGCCTTCCAACACGGCGTATCTCGTGCTCAGAACAAAGGATGAAACCTTTCTCAAAGAAAACCCTGAAGTTGGCCGGTATGTGACTGTCCGGAGATTCGGGGCCTTTAGCGATTACGAACTAAAGGGATGGATAAGGCAATTTTTCTCTTTGAGATCTAAGTCAATAGACGAAGAGGCGCTCACTTCGTTAAAAGAATTATATGGCCAGAGCATATCGCTGTTGGTTCAGGAACTGGAAAAACTTGTCACATCAGTAGGTTCAAGGCCGGATATCAGAATGGCCGATGTGGAGGAATTATCGGTCCGCATCGTAGCGAAATCGGCCTTTGACCTTACCTACTTCATCGGCAGGAAAAGTTTGGACGACGCGTTGAGCCTGATTCATGATCTGATGTTGAGGGGGAAGAAAACTTTCGAGATCATAGGCCTGTTATCTTGGCATATGAACCGGCTTTTAAGGGCAAAACGGCTTCAAGAAAAAGGCGAATCCGATTCTTCTATCTTAAATGTCCTTAGGGTGTCACGGCTGCAGGCAAGGGAATTCTTGAGGCAGGCAGGATTTTTTTCGACGGCTCAGATTGAATCGAAATTAAAGACGCTTTTAGAGGCGGATATTGATATAAAACGCTCAAAGTTCGACCCAAGACTTGTTTTAGAATTCGCCTGTTTAAGGTTATGCCTTTGATGGGACGATTGAGAGCTTCTTCATAAGGCGGGATATCCTTCGCGATGACGCATTCCTGTGAATTACACCTTTTGAGGCGGCTCTGTCTATTTTAGTGACAATGGAATTTATCAGCGCCTTAGCCTCGCTTGCCTTCTTTTCCGAGATTAATCTTTCGAACTTCTTTGTGAGGGATTTTATCTCCGAAACGGTCGCTTTATTCTTAGCGTGCCTTTTCTTCGACTTTCTCAATTCTTTAAACGCGCTTTTTTTAATCGGCAATTTCGTTACTCCTTTCGTCGAATAGGAATTTGTAAAATATAACAGATTGTTCATGATTTGTCAAGGAATTTAGAGATTTATGAGTAAACTCTGGTTGATAAAGTCTACGGGTGTGATAGGTGCGGCGACGGCCATAAGCAGGATATTAGGTTTCGCCAGGGACATCATCATAGCGGGACTTTTTGGGACAAGCGTAGAGGCGCAGGCCTTTGTGGTCGCGTTCCGCATCCCGAATAGTTTGAGAGACCTTGTCGGTGAAGGCGCCATGAACGCGGCAATAGTTCCGGTCCTAACCGAATATAGGACCCTAAAAGACGAAAAGGAGTTTTTGCGCGTTTCAAGGGTGCTCTTTAATGTGTCGGTGGTCATTCTTTTGAGTTTAACGGTTCTAGGGATAATATTCTCACCTTTAATAGTTAAAGTGATAGCGCCCGGATTTATAAGCGACCCGTATAAATTCGATCTTACAGTGAAGCTGAATAAACTTATTTTCCCGTATCTGGTCCTGATAGGGCTGACCGCCTATTCGATGGGTTTATTGAACGCGCTGCGTCATTTTGCCGCGCCCGCGTTCGGGCCCTGCCTTTTGAACATCTCCCTCATCGCCGCCGGTCTCTGGCTTTGCCCCAAGATTGGGGTAATGGGGCTTGCGATAGGAGCGCTGGTTGGAGGGGCATTGCAATTATTGCTGAATATTCCTGTTATTTATAGAAAGGGCCTGAGTTTTAGTTTCAAAGACGGATTTTTCCACCCCGCTGTGGGAAGGATAGGGAAACTTTTGATGCCTCGGGCGCTCGGTTCAGCGGTCTATCAGATGAATATATTTGTGGATACCATACTTGCCTCGCTTGCGTCGATTGTCGGGCAAGGCGGAGTGGCGGCGCTATATTACGCGAACCGTCTCATCCAGTTTCCGATGGCGATATTCGGCCTCGCTCTTGCTCAAGCCGCCTTGCCAAAGATGAGCGGCGAGTTCGCGGTTAACGATATAGCAAAATTTAAAGAGACGCTCTCATTCTCTTTACGAGTGGTATTCCTGATAATGCTGCCCGCGAGTTTTGGCCTGGGGATATTGGGCGATAGGATAGTAAGCATGCTCTTTGAAAGAGGGGAGTTCACGGCGTATTCAACCGCGATAACTCAAAGCGCATTATTCTTTTATTCGTTCGGCCTTTTTGCCTACAGCGGAATAAAATTATTGGTCAGTTCTTTCTACTCTATGCACGATACGATGACGCCTGTTAAGACAGCCTTCTTTTCGGTAATTTTAAATATCATATTAAATCTTATCCTAATGCGGCCTCTTAAATTGGGGGGGTTGGCGCTCGCAACATCCATATCCGCCACGTTCAACTTCTTGATTCTCTATGTATTATTGAGGCGCAGGATAGGGAGTCTCGATACAAGGAGAACCGCGGAATCGTTCATTAGAATACTTTTAACGAGCGCGATCATGGGAATAGTTTTAAAAATTTTATTAAGGGCACGGCTGACCGATAGCCCCTTAGGGCTGCTGTCATGCATTGCGTCGGGTATTTTTGTCTTTATAGCAATCGGTTACGCCCTAGGCGTTAGAGAATTAAAGGATTCCCTGACATGGATTACAAGAAGAAGATAAAAGAACTTCCGTTGAGCCCGGGCGTCTATATAATGAAAGGCGAGGACTCCCAAATACTTTATGTTGGTAAGGCGAGAAACCTCAGGAAACGCGTCTCCAGTTATTTTTATCCCGCGCGCCGTCTCTCGGAACGACTGAGCGTCTTAATCGGGAAGATTAGAGACATAGATTACCTGCCTACCTCCGCGGAGGCAGAGGCGCTCCTTTATGAGAATAGTTTAATAAAACAATTATCGCCTAAATATAACGTCGCCTTAAGAGACGACAAAAGTTATCCGATGCTTAAACTCACCGTGAATGAGAAGTATCCGCGGCTTTTCATCACAAGGCAGAAAAAGGCAGACGGCGCGATATATTATGGTCCATATACCAGCGCAAGCCTCTTGAGGGAAGCGCTGGCCATCTTGAGGCACCTTTTTCCGTTGAGGACGTGCGGCAGGATGCAGGATAAATTGTGCCTGAGTTATCACATCAGACAATGTTTTGGCCCCTGTGTCGACAAGGTCAAAAGGGAGGCTTATGACGAGGTCGTAGAGGAGCTGAAGTTGTTCCTGGAAGGCAAGCGATCGGAACTATTGAGCCTATTGACGAAGAAGATGATTGAGGCATCGAGGCGTGAAGAGTTCGAAGAAGCGCTTCGATATAAGAATAGGATTGAAGTCTTAAGCTCAATCAGACACAGCTCGATAACCTACGGCCACATGAGCGAAGCGGAGGAACTGAAAGAGATGTTGGGCCTGACAGGAGTATTATCGCGCATAGACGCCTTCGATGTCTCGAACATAATGGGCAAACTCGCTGTCGGCTCGCTGATACATTTTTACAAGGGGGTCCCGAGAAAAAGTGAATATAAGCGCTTCAGAATAAAGACAGTCGGAGGTATCGACGACTATGCCATGATGAGGGAGATAGTCTCGAGGAGATACAAAAGGCGCTTGGAGGAAAAATTGGGCCTGCCCGATCTCATCTTGATAGACGGCGGCATAGGGCATCTCAACGCGGCCAGTGCGGAACTTGAGAAGTTGGGCCTTGCCAAAATACCGGTAATAAGCATCGCCAAGGAATTTGAGCATGTTTATGTCAAGGATAGAAAGAACCCATTGATATTACCGAAGGGCTCAAAGGCGCTGCATCTATTGGAGAGGATCAGGGACGAGGCGCATAGGTTCGCTATATCTTATCACAAGAAATTATTGTCGAAAAATGTCGTGTTATCCGAATTGGATAATATAAAAGGGGTGGGCCCGAGACGAAAGAAGGCCCTATTAGGACACTTTGTATCAGTCGATAAGATAAGACGCGCGGGTTTAAGCGATCTCATAGACGTAGAGGGAATAAATGATAAAACAGCGAGAAGCATTATCGAATATTTCAAGGAATAAGAATTTCACAGCGTTCGAAAAGAAGGTCTATAGGGCGATATGCGAAATACCGCCAGGTGAAGCGCGGTCCTATAAGTGGGTTGCCCGGAGGATAGGGCGCGGCCGTGCCTATAGAGCGGTTGGAAAAGCGCTTAACAAGAATCCTTACCCCGTTACGATACCGTGCCACCGGGTTGTGAAGTCGGACGGCGGTATCGGCGGATATTCGAGAGGCGCTAAGTTGAAGAGGCGATTGCTGAAGCGTGAAGGGGTTGACTTACGCGTTCTCAGGGTATAAAATTAGAAAGGGAATAAAAAATATGATGCAGGAATTGAAGGGCGAGTTAAAGAACTTGGAGGAAAAAATCGGCGAACTCAGGAGGTATCTTTGACGTCGCTGAAAATTCCAAACGTATCGTTATGTTAGAATCGGAGATGTCGAAGCCGGATTTCTGGAAAGACGAGGTCAGGTCAAAAGAGATTATCAGGGACCTGAAGGATCTGAAGGATAAGACAGAGGACTTCGTGAAGGTCGAGGTGGAATTCAAAGAGATGAAGGATTTGACCGGCATTGTGGAGGAAGAGGATACGGAATCCTTGACGCATCTTAAAAAGGACCTTGACGGATTGAAACAAAGAATCGCCGCGTTGGAATTCAGGAGCCTCCTTTCCGCGGAGAACGACAGGAGTAATGCGATACTCAGCATTAACGCGGGCGCCGGCGGGACAGAGTCGTGCGATTGGGTCGCTATGCTTTTAAGGATGTACACTAAATGGGCCGAAGGCAGGCGCTATCAGATTACCTGGGTAGATCAACTCGTTGGCGAAGAAGCGGGGATAAAAAATGTTACGGTATTGATCAAGGGGGATTATGCGTACGGATACTTGAAGGCGGAATCAGGCGTTCACCGCTTGGTGAGGATATCGCCTTTTGACGCGAACAAACGACGTCATACCTCATTCGCGTCGGTGGATGTGATACCTGAAGTGCCGGATGATATACAAATTGATATAAAGGAGCCTGACCTGAAAGTAGATACGTTCCGCGCAGGCGGCAAGGGAGGTCAGCACGTTAACAAGACCGATTCGGCGGTCAGGATAACGCACATGCCTACCGGGATTGTTGTCCAGTGTCAAAATGAGCGCTCGCAGTATAAAAATAAGTCCACGGCGCTTAAAATATTGAAGGCAAAACTTTACGAAAAAGAAGTCATGAAGAAGGCAAAGGTTCTCGAGATGCAATATGAGGCAAAGAAGGAGATAGCGTGGGGGAGCCAGATAAGATCGTATGTCCTTCATCCGTATAGTCTGGTCAAGGACCACAGGACCGGGCTTGAGACCTCAAATGCCCAGGGAGTGCTGGATGGCGATCTGGACGCGTTCATAGAGGCGTATCTTAAGGGCGTAAAGCGTAAAAGGAAAAATGTTTAATTACATTTTAAGAAAAATAGTGGGAACGCAGAATGAGAGGGGATTGAAAACTTTAATACCGCTCGTTCAAAGCGTAAACGCGCTCGAGCCGCAGGTTTCGAAATTATCCGACGCCGCTTTAAGGGCAAAGACAGACGAATTCAAGAATAAGATACAGGCGCAATACAAAGATTATAAGAGCGAAATTGAGGACGCGGAAGGGTCTTTAAGGGGTGCGACATCGCCGGACGAAAAGGACAGGATAAAGCGAAAACTTCGGGACACAAAGAATAGAATATTCCAGGATGTTTTACCCGAAGCCTTCGCAGTCGTAAGGGAAGCGGCGAAGCGCTCCATAAAGATGAGGCATTTCGACGTCCAACTCATGGGTGGAATGGCGCTTCATCAGGGCAAGATCGCCGAGATGGCGACAGGGGAAGGAAAGACGTTAGTGGCCACTCTTCCCGTATATCTTAACGCTTTAACAGGCGAAGGGGTGCACGTTATAACCGTGAACGATTACCTCGCGAAAAGGGACAGGAATTGGATGGGCCCTGTTTATGAATTCTTAGGTCTAACTGTCGGAGTCATACAGCACGATATGGACCCCGTCGCGCGAAAGGCGGCATACGCGAGCGATGTCACTTACGGGACCAACAACGAGTTCGGATTTGATTATCTTCGCGACAACATGGTTGTAAGAAAAGAAGAGATGGCGCAGAGGCCCCTCAATTACGCGATAACGGACGAGGTCGATTCCATCCTCGTGGACGAGGCCAGGACCCCTTTGATAATATCCGGCCCCGCCGAAGAATCGACCGACAAATATTATGTAATAAATAAGATAATTCCCCGCCTCGCGGGTAAGATGATAACGGATAAAGACGAAATTGAGGCGAAATATAAAGGGCTCGACATAGAAAAAGGCATTGATTATGTCGTTAACGAGAAGAATCATACGGTGAATTTAACCGAAGAGGGCATTGTCAAGTGCCAGCAATTATTGGGCGTCAAGAATTTATACGAAAACATACAATCGGAATGGGAGCATCACATAAGACAGGCGATAAGGGCGCACGCGCTTTATAAAAAGGACGTCGATTACGTAGTGAAGGACGGGGAGGTATTGATAGTCGACGAGTTCACGGGCCGGCTCATGCCGGGAAGGCGCTGGTCAGACGGCCTCCATCAGGCGGTTGAGGCGAAAGAGGCGGTGAGGATCGAGAGGGAGAACCAGACCCTTGCGACGATAACATTTCAGAATTATTTCAGGATGTATAAAAAATTGGCCGGGATGACCGGCACGGCCGAGACAGAAGCGATGGAGTTCTCAAAAATTTACGGCCTTGACGTCGTCGTCATACCCACAAACAAACCCCTCGTCAGGACGAATTATCCGGATATCATATACAAGACGGAGAGAGAGAAATTTAACGCGGTTTTTAAAGAGATAGCGGAACTCAATAAGATAGGCAGGCCCGTTCTCGTAGGGACAATTTCTATAGAAAAATCGGAAAAATTGAGCGGCCTCTTAAAGCGGATGGCCATACCGCACCATGTCTTGAACGCCAAGTATCATGAGATGGAAGCGGAGATCATCGCGAAGGCCGGGCAGCCATACGCGGTCGTAATCGCTACGAATATGGCGGGCCGGGGAACAGACATAGTCTTAGGCGAGGGCGTTAGCGGAAAGGGGGGCCTGCATGTCATAGGCACTGAGCGGCATGAGGCGCGCCGCATTGACAACCAGTTGCGCGGCCGTTCAGGGAGGCAGGGCGATCCGGGTTCAAGCAGATTCTATCTTTCACTCGAGGACGACCTCATGAGGATATTCGGCTCTGACAGGATAAAAGTAATCATGGAGCGGCTAGGGATGGAGGAGGGCCAGGATATACAGCACCCCTTCATAACGAAGGCAATCGAGACCGCCCAGAAACGGGTGGAACAGCACAACTTCGAGATAAGGAAACATCTCTTGGAATACGACAACGTCATGAATAGACAAAGAGAGGTCATTTATGATGAACGGCGCAGGATCCTGTTCGGTGATGACTTGAGCGGCTACATTCATGAGATAATGGAAGAGGTGGTTGATGCCGCGCTCGATACGTATCTTAATGAGAAGATAGGTATCGATAAATGGGATTTTGAGGGATTCAGGCAGTATCTCGATTACAGGTTTGCGCTTAAAGACACCAAGGATCTGAACTTAGAGGAAAAACGTAGAGATGAAATAAGAGATACCATATTGGACAGGATGAAGAATGCCTATAAGCGTAAGGAGGAATCTCTCGGTGTGGATTTGGCCAGGCACATCGAGAAGATGGTGCTCTTACAAGTCATCGATTCGAGATGGAAGGACCATTTATACGCTATGGACAGTCTCAAAGAGGGCATAGGCCTAAGGGCATACGGTCAGCGCGACCCATTGATAGAGTATCAGCATGAGGGATACGCCATGTTCATGGACATGATAGACCGTATAAAAGAGGAGACGATAGAATACCTGTTTAAGATAAGGGCCGTAAAAGAAGAAGAGGAGGCGAAGGTCTTCGATTTTTCCAAACAGCAACTGATGCACGAAGAGAAGAGTCAGTTTCAAGGAGTGCCCTTAAAGAAAGAGGGCGGTTTAGAGGCGGCTCCTTCGTATGAGGGTCAGCTTCCTGAGGCCCAGCCGGTCACCTTTAAGAGAGAATCGCCTAAGGTAGGCAGAAATGACCCTTGCCCCTGCGGCAGCGGGAAGAAATTCAAGAAGTGCTGTGGAAAATGAAAGATCGTCGTTCGTATTTCGTATCGCGTATATCGTTAACAGTTCTCTCAGCAGTTTTGCTCGTCCTATCTTTCCCTAATTTCAATCTCTATATACTGGCGTGGATAGGGCTTATTCCACTACTCTTTGCCATCCAAAATGAGAGGCCAGCCAGGGCCTTTTGGCTATCCTATCTGACAGGCGTCTTATTTTTTTCATTTACTATATATTGGCTTATCCACGTTACACTACCCGGAATGATTATCATGGTATTGTACCTGGCTCTATACTTCGGCCTCTTCGGCCTGATTTCAAATTACGGGTTACGGGTTACGGGTTACGGGTTACTTTTTTTCCTTCCCGCACTATGGGTATCCTTGGAGTTCCTGCGTTCCCATTTCTTGAGCGGTTTCGGCTGGGCGCTGCTCTCCCATTCTCAAACGTCAGCACTTCCTGTAATTCAAATCGCCGATCATACAGGCGCCTACGGCGTGACTTTTCTAATCGTAATGGTGAATGCGGCCATATTCCTTACGATAAGAAATTTTCGAAATAAAGTTTATGGCATTATCCCTATTGCCATAGCGTTCATAGCCCTATTCCTGTCGCTTGCATACGGCGCATATAGACTAAATAATATTTTCACCGGTGAGAAATTACGCGTCGCGATAGTTCAGGGCAATATTCCTCAGGAGGAAAAATGGGATTACGATTTTCGTGCATATATTTCCGATAAATATGCCGCCCTTACAAAAGAGGTCTCGCTCCAAGCGCCCGACCTTATCATATGGCCCGAGACCTCGGTTCCAGGCTATCTTGAGACGGACATAGAACTTTTGAATAGGATAGAGCGGGTGGCCAAAGAATCGAAGATACCATTATTAGTGGGGGCGCCGAGAGAAGAAGGAATATCAGAAGAAAAATATTATAACAGCGCTTTTCTATTTGATAAAGACGGTCAAATCCTTGGCCATTACGACAAACTTCACCTTGTTCCTTTTGGCGAGTACGTTCCATTCAAATCAGCGCTTGCGTTTGTAGAAAAATTCGCGCCTCTTCCCATAGGCGACTTTAGCGAAGGCAGAGATTATACTGTATTTAAATTTTTAATTGAAAGAAAGGCCGCAGGCAAAGATGTAAATTTGAGGCTAAAGAAGTTTATAAAATTATCTTGCCTCATATGTTTCGAGGACATATTTCCTAATCTCGCGAGGGGATTCGTGAAAAGGGGGGCGCAACTCTTAGTGAATATAACGAATGACGCATGGTTCAAAGATTCGAGCGCTGCCTATCAGCATGCCCAGAGTTCCATCTATAGGGCCGTTGAAAACAGGACGAACGTCGTGAGGGCGGCCAACACAGGGCTATCATGTTTCATAGACCAGAAGGGCCGCGTCTCGGCATCAGTCGAAAAAGGCGGGAAGAATCTATTCGTCGAAGGAGTTAAAACTCACGAGATAACAGTTTCCGCCACAAGGACGTTCTATTCTAAATATGGCGACATCTTCGCCTATCTCTGCGTGATATTTATTTTTACCTACCTCGTCGGATTAATAAAAACACGGTGATCTTTTATGTTTAGAATGCAATTTGATAAGAAATTCCTGATTCTCTTCGCGCTGATCGCCGCGTTCTTTTTGATCAGCTCCATATATTATTTCCACAAAACAGTTCAGGACGGCTCAAGCATAAACATGTCGGATTTCAGGGTCTATTATTATGCCGGCTTTAGGCTCGAGATGAATAAAAATATATATGATGTCGATGACGGATATTTTATCTATAAATACGCGCCCATATTCGCGCTCATGATGAGCGTGATAAAATTCACCACAGTCTCTCCGGCAGCCGCTCTCGCCTTATGGTATTTTATCCTCTTCGTCTCTCTCATATTAAGCGTATATGTATTTCGAGAAATAATTTTTAATCTTAATACTAACATGAGCGTTACGCTGAAATTTTTATATGCAGTTCCTTTCCTCTTTTTATTTCGCTATCTCATCATCGTAAATTTTACTAATTATCTACCTCACCATTGGCCGGCCATCGTTAAACTTTATGACAGGTTTCTTTTTATCTTCGGAATTGTCTATTTAAGCAGTCTATTCTTTAAATATAAAGATGAGATTGCTTCGGCTGTTTCGAGGCCTCGCAATGACAGGAATCAGATCATTATAATAGGAGCGTCGCTTTTATTTAATCTGAGATTCATTCTCTTAAATATAGACAGAGGGCAGGTTAATTTGGTTATATTGGCTCTGCTCGCTTATTTTATGTACTATCTTTCAAATAGGAAAGAGGTGACTGCGGGAATCTATTTAGGCATAGCGATTGTTTTCAAGATCGTCCCCGCGATATTTTTGATATACCTTATTTTAAAGAAAAGGATAAGGGCCTTATCAGCGGCTTTAATTACATCTCTTGCATTATTGTTTCTCCCGTCTTTCAAATGGGGATTTAAGTATAACATGGAATTGATGAATAGTTGGCTCAGCGCGCTAAGGATGACACTGCCGGCGGAATACCTGAATTACAAAAATCAATCGCTCTTGGCCATGCTGTCGAGATTTTTCTCTAAAAGTTCCGATTGTTTTATTATCGGCTTAGACGAAAAATACCTGCTGCTTCTGGTGGGCCTGGTGTATATCATAGCAATTGCGTTATTGATTTATGCGGTGGGAAAAAAGGGAAATGTAAAGTCCGAACATGAACGAAGCCTTTGCGACCTTTCTTTATTTTTCATCGCCATGATACTGCTCTCTCCGGTTGGGACCAAGGCCACTTTTATTTATACCATATTGCCAGTCGCGATATTGGTTAAAAGGGCGTTTGAAAAATCTCTTAGGGACGTCTATATTAATTCAGGGCTTCTTATTTACGGCATTTCTACTTACCTAAACTCGTCCGATATAATAGGCGATATGTCTATTCTACTGCATAAATATTCGTTGATGACCCTCTCTCTTTTAATTTTGTTCGGGTTGATAGTTTATGCCAAAGAGACAGAGGATAATTCTTGACTTATATTTAAAAAGTATGTATACTTTACCTACTAAATGAAAGGGGGAATATATGGCGCGGATATTAATAGCTGCATTAATATGTATCTTTGTAGCATGTACCTCCGCCTTCGCTGGCGGGGCAGGCAACTGCGTACAGCCGTTGAAGACAACCACAAAGCATATCGGCGTTGGCGCGGCAGGTGAGTACAATTATGTACATGAGAGGATGAACGATCTCGAGAACAAGCGGGGGCCAAGGTCGATGAAGGTGGAAAAGGTGAACCAGATCTACGGCAAAGGCATAATAGGATTGGGCGATAACGTCAATTTTTACGGCAAGGCAGGAGTGGCGAATTACGATCTAAAATTTGTTGACAACCCCCAAGACGCGGATATGGAGATCGATTTGAAAAACGGAATTTATACGGGCGGCGGTTTGAATGCCCATTTTCCGATAACGAAGATTCAATCTGTAGCGCTGGGCGTGGGCTTTGATCTTCAGAGCAATTTTTCCTATAACGAAGTGGATGGGATAACCAGAAGTGGCCAGGCCGCTACACTCGTAGATGGATCATATTATAGTGTGGATGGCACAAATAGTCTCTATTTAACATGCCGATATGATATCAATTCATTAAAGACATCCATCGTTCCATATGTTGGCGGATACAGTTCCTGGATGGTTATCGGCACAGCCGAGGGTTTGTCATATCAAACAACCAGTACCGGATTTGTAGAGAAGGAAGACTTCCAGGCCGCTTTCGATTTTCAATCATTCGGCGTGCTGGTAGGTGTGGATGTAGACGTATTAGAATACTTTAATCTCAACGTTGAGGGACGATTCATCGGGGAGACGGCAATCACCACAGGCGCCACTTTAAAGTTCTAAACGAAGCGGACTTAAAAGATAACGCCTTAAAACAAAAAATGGAGAGGAAAATAAGTCCTCTTCATTTTTTTCGCCCGCGTTTTTAAACTTGATTAATGGCGGGTTAAAAGTTAAACTTGCTAGCAAGGAGTGTATATGAAAGCAAGAGTAGATCCCGAAATCTGCATCGGATGTACTTTGTGCGCAGAGGTATGTCCGGAAGTCTATAGGATGGAAGGAGATAAGGCAGTGGCTTATCTCTCGCCTATCCCGAAAAATCTTGAGGCATCCGCTAAACAGGGCGCGGAGGACTGCCCTGTAGACGCGATAATAATAGAGGAGTGAGGGATATTTAAATGGAAGAATTTTCGATTCTCATCGGGGGAAAAGCGGGTTTTGGAATTGACAAGGCAAGTTCCACTATTGCCGGCATATTGAACCAGTTGAGTTATCGAATATATTTATATCGTGATTACCCCTCTTTGATAAGAGGGGGCCATACCTTTTCTATCGTAAGGGCAAGCCCGCAAAAGATAGCCGCGCATAAGAACAAAATCGATTTTCTTCTGGCCCTAAATCAGGATACGTTGACTTTTCATAAAAATAGGCTCAAGGAAACCTCTATTACGATCTACGATTCAGACACCGTGAAGGCGGACGATTTGCCTGGAGGCGTGAAGAGGGCAGCGGTCGCAATAGGAAAGATTATCAAAGAAGAAAACGCCTCGGAGATAATGCGTAATACCTGTATGATCGGCTCTTTTTGCAAGGCAGCCGGCATAGGATGGGCAATTTTAGAAAAAGTTTTAAAAAAAGAGATCACAAAAGAGATAGACCTGAATTTAAAGGTCGCGAGGCGCGGCTTCAATGAGACCTCTGAATCGCTTAAAGTGCCTCCGATAAAACAGGATAAACTTCCTGTCCTTAACGGCAGTGAGACGTTGAGTTTGGGGCTCATCGCCGCCGGGCTCAAATCCTACATCGCGTATCCTATGACGCCTTCTTCGAACATTCTGCATTTCATGGCCAACGTCGCGAAGGATTTTGGGCTCATTGTGATGCATCCTGAAAGCGAGATAGGCGTTATCATGATGGCGCTCGGCGCCTCCTATGCGGGGAAGAAGACGGCTGTAGGAACGTCCGGAGGGGGATTTTGCCTCATGACAGAGGGTTTAAGTTTCGCGGGGATGAGCGAACTGCCGATAGTGATAATTTTGGGCCAAAGGCCGGGCCCAAGCACCGGCCTTCCGACTTACAGCAGTCAGACTGAAATGAACTTTGCGATAAACGCGGGCCAGGGAGAATTTACGCGTCTCGTGGCCGCTCCGTCAGACGCTGAGGACGCGTATTTCTGGGGAGGCGTCTCTTTGAATCTGGCGTGGAAATACCAGATACCCGCCATAATATTGATGGACAAGACCATCGCCGAGGGGGCATACAGTTTTGATAGAGCGGCCGCGGGAGAGGTTAAAGAAGAGACCTTTCCGGCATGGGATAGAAAAGACCGCTATAAGAGATATTTGGTAACCGAGACAGGGGTATCGCCCCTTGCCTTCGTTCCCGGGAAAGATGCCATCATAAAGATAAATAGTTACGAACATGACGAATCCGGAATTACAACAGAGGATCCGGCTATAACTAAGCAGATGCAGGAAACACGTCTTCGTAAGGAAAAATTCCTCATTCAGGAATTAGAGAGATATAAGTCAGTCGGAATATACGGTAAAACTGATTCAGATCAGGCGATTCTATGTTGGGGCTCGAACAAGGGCGTCTCGATCGAAGTAGCGGAAAAGATGGGATTAAAAGTGATAACCTTGAGCGTTCTTTGTCCGTTTCCGGTCAATCAGTTTAAGAAGGCGGTAGAAGGCGTTAAGAAGATGATACTTGTGGAAAATAGCGCAACCGGTCAATTGGCGAATCTCATAAACCGCTACGGCTTTAAAGTGGATTCGAATGTATTAAAATATGACGGAAGGCCCTTTACGGTTGATGAATTGGAGGAAGAGTTGGGGAGAATCATAAAATGAGCGAGATAAATTTAAATACATATGCCCCAAATACGTGGTGCCCCGGCTGCGGAAACTTCGCGATCTTAAACGCCATCAAAACGGTCCTAAAATCATTGGTCGATGAGGGGCTTCCTTTTGAGAATATCGTCCTCGTTTCAGGAATCGGATGTCATGCCAAGATTGTGGATTATATCAACGCGAACAGTTTCTACTCCATACACGGCAGGGTCACGCCGCCGTGCGAAGGCATAAAACTCGCGAATCCAAATTTAAAGGTCATCGGTTTCGCCGGAGACGGCGACGCGTATGGAGAGGGCATCGAACATCTGATATTCGCCGCGAAAAGAAATATGGACATAACAATGATCATTCATAACAACAGAGTCTACGGCCTCACCACAGGACAATATACGCCCACATCCCCTTTCGGATTTAAGGGACGCTCCACGCCGCAGGGCACAAAGGAACTTCCAATAAATCCGCTTGAGGTCATGCTGGCAAGCGGGGCGACTTTCTTGTCAAGGGGGACCTCTCACGGCATGGAACAGCTTAAAAAAATATTCAAAGAGGCGATAATGCATAAGGGATTCGCGCTGGTGGATGTCCTGCAGGTATGCGTTACATATTTTAACATGTATGACTATTACGATAAGAAAGTATATGAGTTAAAAGAACACGATCCTGCCGATTATGAAAAAGCGCATGCCTTAATCAGGGAATGGGATTATAATAAGGATGCGCCGATTGCCTTGGGCGTGCTTTATAGAAAAGAGGCGCCTACATTTGACAACACTTTTTTAACGCCGCCTGTAAGCGGGGGCGTGGACAGGGAGGCAAAAATAAGAGAGTTATTGAGCGAGGCAATCTGATCGGACCATCCCCAAAATCCCGCCGATTTTTTCTATCAGGATAAGATAGGGACAGCGACTTTTTTTGACATAAATCATAGTGAAGAAATTAAAAAGATTTGGCAAGTTTTATGTCTATATTGTGGAATGTGCTGACGGGACGTATTATACTGGATATACGCCGGATATTAAAAAACGTCTTGAACTACATAATTCTGGGAGAGGCGCAAAGTATACACGCGATAGAAGGCCGGTAAGATTGGTTTGGCGTAAGGAGTATAGACATTTTAAGAGGGCTTTCAAAAAGGAATTGGCTATCAAAAAGTTGTCTCATGCACAAAAAAAGGAATTAATTGAGATATATGCGATGGACAAGTAATAGTATATCCCCCCTTGATTCCGCTCCTTTCAGTCGCAGAATCAAAGCAGGGGGGATGACACCCAAATGTCCCACTGTTTTTATCAAGACATTTGGGTGACCGTTGGTGTAAGTACCGCGTGATGATTTTGGGGATTTTGAAGCGGTTAAATGATTGTGAGTGATAGGGTTGTATAAAATACGGCGTAATTTCAAAAATTGAAATTAAAGTTGACATCTACCTGACAGATGTCAACTTTGGCTTCAAAAGCTTGACAGTTTAACCAAAATGGTATATACTACGAAATAGTAATACCAATATGGAGGATTAATCACATGAAAAACATAACAAGAATGCTTGATATGAAGCTACCCGACAAGCAGTCCGCTTTTTTATGGGGAGCCAGAAAAACAGGCAAGAGCACATACCTGAGGGAAAAGTTTCCGGATAGTATTGTATATGATTTTTTGAAAACAGATGTATTTTTTGAGCTATCTAAAAACCCATCGCTTTTACGGGAACGGTTGCTAGCAAAAGAAGCGGTTGAACTCAAAAAGCCAATAATACTTGATGAGGTACAAAAAGTTCCTCAGTTACTTGACGAGGTGCATTGGCTGATAGAAAACAAGGGCTTGAGGTTTGTGCTTTGCGGTTCAAGTGCAAGAAAACTTAAGAAAGGGCACGCGAATCTGCTGGGTGGTAGGGCATGGCGATATGAGCTATTTCCGCTTGTCAGTCATGAAATAGGGAAAATCGACTTGCTGCGCCTTTTAAATCACGGCTTGATACCTCTTCATTATCTGCAAAGCGATGAGGATTGCAAAAAATCACTAACAGCGTACGTGCAGGATTACCTGCGAGAAGAGGTTTTTGCCGAAGGATTGACACGCAACATCCCCGCGTTCTCAAGATTTTTTGATGCTTTCGGATATTCACACGGCGAGATGACCAACTATTGTAATATCGCCCGCGAATGCGGCGTTGATTCCAAAACGGTCAAGGAATATTATCAGATACTTATAGATACGCTTTTGGCTATAAGAGTAGAGCCCTACAAGAAGAGACAATCACGCCAGGTAATAACAAAAGCCTCGAAATATTATCTGTTTGATGTCGGAGTTGCGGGTTTTTTGACCAAAAGGCACATAGCCGAACAAAAAGGCGCGGAATTCGGAAAGGCGTTCGAGCATTTCATCCTTACAGAGATAGTCGCTCACAGGTCTTACGCGGGTAAGGATTTTTCTATAAACTTCTGGAGAACAAAATCAGGGCTTGAGGTCGATTTTGTGCTGGGCAAAGGAGAGATAGCGATAGAGATAAAAGGATCCAGTCATGTTGATAAAAGAGATATGTACGGGTTGAATGCTTTTACCGAAGCATTTTCGCCAAATAAGAGTATTTTGGTCTGTAATGAAAAGGAAAAGAGAGTACATGGAAAGATAACGATGCTTCCATGGGAAGTATTTTTGCACGAACTTTGGGCTGGGAAAATATTGTAAAAAAATCGGCTAAGAAAGAACCGAACGTAAATAAAAAATAGGAGGCCGTGATGAGATTTATATTTTTAATAAGTATTATAGTATCTCTTTTTGTAGGCATTACTTTTGGGGCCGATTATTCCAGTGATATCATACAATGGATTTCTGTATTGCCACCCAAGGCTGAAAGTGATGAAGGCTATTCAGCAAATTGGTCGAATCATGAATGGCAAGTCTACTTGGATGGGGGAACTGTGCATGCCAAGCTCTATGATCCCAATGGACGGATAGGCGAAAATCCTGATTTTGAAATTCCTCAATCCAAAACAACGCGGGGGAGAGAATGTACTATTAAGGTTACAGATGGTTGGCTAATAGGTTTTAATGCCGGAGAATTGGGTGGGAGTTTATGGTGGTTTTCGAACAATGGGAAAGAAAGTTATAAAATTTCGGATGATCAAATTAGAGGCTATATCCAAAAAGATGATGGGCTGTTTGCTATAGAAGGATTAGCTCATTTAGGGATTTCGGAAGGTAAAGTTATAAAAATTATTGAGAATGATAAAACGGGTAAATATGAATCGGTAATATACTCAACTCTGCCTGAAGCTCCTGACGCTGTCACATTAGATAATGACGGTTCAATGATTATAGCTACCACTGCAAGTCTGATTAAAATCGCGTCAGATGGCAAAATCAAGAAGCTAGTGGAAGGTGCGTTTTGGAGCGGCCTTTATGCAAATTCGATCGTTATTGATTCTCAACGCAATGCCTATATAGGTATGCGGCAAGGCATTGCCAAGCTCTCTTTAGCCGAAGCTACACCAAAAATAGAATGGCTGATTCCAAACAACTCTTTTTTGAACGAAGAAATGGAAAGTTATAAAAAGAGACGAGGATACTAATTGAAGCCGATGAATGCACGTGATGTTTTCGGTTTTTTTGAACCGAAAGTTATGATAAGTAGAGACGCAATAATTTCTATAAGTATATGAGCGATAAAGAGAAGAGTAAAAATAAGGTTTTTCTCCGGACTTTCGGCTGACCCTTGGTTTGTTCTCTACAAGTTGTCTAAACTGTTCTTTTTCACGGCTTTTCAGGTTGAGTTGGCGGCAATGTAAGTGGTAGTGCGAAGCCTCCCCGAAGGGGAATGCACCGCCCGCTTGGGCGGGCTTGGTTGGTGGTGTATGCACCGTTCAGCCTCGCTGTCGTTCGGCTTCACTGCATCGCTCGCTAGGCCGCTC
>Ga0155748_102_pt3 | contig 23517 bp, 21 predicted proteins | sample RifCSPlowO2_01_FD_107402 | JGI IMG/M metagenome (GOLD analysis project Ga0155748, IMG submission 107402) | Omnitrophica bacterium RIFCSPLOWO2_01_FULL_45_10
GACGATGCCGCAGTTTGTGATACTGGATATATTACAACGGCATGGCGAATCTAAGATGTCGGACCTGGCAAAGAGCTTGAGCGTAACTACGGCGGCAATGACGGGAATCGTCGATCGTCTCGTGAGAGAGGGCTATCTCAGAAGGGAAAGTGACCCAAAAGATAGGCGCATTATAAAGATAAGGCTCACCGCCAAAGGTGAACGAGCGGTTACTCAGATTCTTGAGAAGAAGAAGCAGATGATAATCAAGATGTTCGGGATGATTTCACAGGGAGAGCGCGAAGAGTATCTGAGGATTCTGACGCACATAAGAGACCATCTTAAGGACTAAGGTAGAAATTTTATGAGAAGAAAGATTTGCTCTGGAAAAATAGGGACAGTCCCCATCTCGGTGAAAACACGAGTCTGGGGACAGTCCCTATTTTTCTGTTGCGTAAAATTCCGTCATTGCGAGCCCCGAAGGGGCGAAGCAATCCCGTTTTTGAGATTGCTTCGGACGCTTCGCGGCCTCGCGATGACCGTGTCGTTAATAGTTATTTGCTGCGGTAGCACCACCCCTGCGCAGGATATACAGACATTCGACATCGATGAGTACATCGCGTCGGCGGCAGTGAAGAAGACGCTTCGTATAGGTCTTGTGGATTGCGTGGCGATGGCGCTTAAAAATAATTCCGAGATAAAGGTGAAGAGGATAACGCCCTTGATAGAGGATGCCAATGTGAGGATAGAGAAGGCACGGTTTGAGCCGGAATTATCTTTCGATTTTACGATAGAAGACGATACAGATTTAAGCCCTAATACCCTTTCTGGAACTACAACGACTAAGACAAGGACAGGCAAATTTGATTTCGGATTTGACGAGAAATTTGTTACAGGCACCGAACTCTCAATAGATTTTCTTAATACCAGAACGCGCTCGAACTCCCGAATCCAAACCATGAATCCGCAATTCGATTCCCAGGCCGCTGTTACCATTACACAACCGCTACTAAAAGGATTTGGGATAATCGTAAATAAAGCGGACTTTCTCGTCGCGAAGAATAACGCGCTGAAATCCAAGCAAGAGTTAGCGCAAGAGGTTATAGCGGTCCTCACCGACGTCAAAAAAAATTATTACAATTTTCAGTATAGCCAGGAGCGGTATAAGGTGGCGAAATTGGCTGTCGAGAGAGTGCGGGGCCTATATGATATAAATAAGGAGAAATACGCTAAAGGGATAGCGAGCAATGTGGAGCTCTTGGAGTCAGAAGCGGAGGTCGCCAGGCAAGAGGAGGAACTCTTCGCGGCTGAAAGGTCAATGAAATTAGCGGAGGACAATCTTAAACTTATTACGAACCTCGTCGATGATCCGGAACTCTGGAATGCTGATATAATTCTTTTAGATAGTCTGGATTACGAAAGTAAGGCGGTTGATCTGGTTGAGGCGATGAAAGCGGCGTTTGTCTCAAGGCCTGATTACGAGGCAGGGAAGATAGATTTAAAAAATAAGGATATATCGGTCATCTATTATAAAAATAACATGCTTCCGGTAGTTGATCTGACGGGGAGTTATGGCCTCAACGGCTTGGGTAAAAATTACGAAAAAGACCTCGGGCATATAGGCGCAGGCAAATATCCTGATTGGCTCGTCGGTGTTACTGTGAAGGTGCCGCTTTTCAGCGAGGAGGAGAAGGGCCGCTATGATAAATCGAAATTCGAAAAAGAACAAGCATTGCTAAATTTTAAACGTTTAGAGCAGAGGATAATATTAGAGGTAAGGGACGCTGTGAGAAACATTGACATTAAATACAGGATGAGCGAAGCGGCGCGGAAGTCGAAAGAGGCCCAGGAGAAGAATTACGAGGCCCAAAGTTCGCGCTTCTCGGCGGGATTGGTCTCGACGCTCGATATAGTTGTGTATCAGGAGCGATTGGCAGAGGCCCAGACAAATTATATCAAGGCCGTTACAGATTACAGGATAGCGGAGATAGAATTGGCGAAGGCAAAGGGCACGACGCTTATCGAAGATAATATTACAATAGAGTGAGGAAATCATGAGAAGAAATTTAATATTTATTTTATCTATTTTTTTGGCGGCAACGTTTATTACTTCATGCGGGAAGCCGAAAGAAAGAAGGGCAAAAGATGGCACAGTGGTCGTGAAGGCGATGAAGGTACGGTTAGAGGATCTCGCGATAGCGCTTGACTATGCGGGAACTATAAAGGGACAGGATGAGGCGCTCGTCTATCCAAAGGTGAGCGGTAAGGTATCGGAGAAACTCAAAGAGGAGTCGAGCCAGGTCGCTAAGGGTGAGGCGATTCTATATATCGATAGGGATGAAGTGGGCCTGAGGTTTGAGCGCGCGCCCGTCGAGAGCCCGTTAAAGGGAATAGTTGGCAGGGTCTATGTCGACATAGGTTCAAATGTAAACACCCAGACCGCCATTGCCCTAGTGACAAATACCGAAAACGTTAAGGTAAATTTAGACATTCCGGAAAAATATCTGCCGAAAGTTTCGTTGGGCCAGGAGGCATCGGTGAGCGTGGATGCCTATCCAAATGAAAAGTTTATTGGCAAGATTGTTAAGGTCAGTCCTGTTTTGGATATTGAGACGCGCGCGGCACCAATTGAAATAGCCCTCGCGAATAAAGACGGACGTCTTCGCTCAGGGATGTTCGCGAAGGTCAGACTTGTTATTGAGGCGAGGAAAAATGTGCCGATTATTTTAAAGGAAGCGGTTATAGGCAAGGTAGAGGATACATACGTTTACGTCGTAGAGAATAAAAAAGCGCTGATGAAAAAGGTCAAATTAGGCGGACGGCAAGGCCCGTACTATGAAGTATTGGATGGCGTAAAGGTTGGCGACCTTGTGGTGATAATGGGACATGAGCGCCTGCGCGAGGACGTGACAGTGGAATACGAGGAATAACAGATGAATCTTCCGGAATTTGGAGTAAAGCGGCCGATTACGAATTTGATGATTTTCTCCGCAATCATCATAGTCGCTTTTTACAGTTTGACGCGGCTCGGCATCGATCGATTCCCTGAGATAGAACCACCGTCAATCACAGTGATATCCACATATCCGGGAGCGAGCGCCGAAGACGTTGAGACGAAGGTGACGGAAGTGCTGGAAAATCAACTCGCCACCACGCCCGGTTTAGAGAAGATTACCTCGAGATCTTCCGAAGGATTCTCTTCCGTTTCGCTTAAATTTAAATGGGGGACCAATATGGATGAGGCATCTAACGACATCCGCGACCGCGTAGACCTGGCAAAACGTGTCCTCCCCGATATCCCGGACGAGATGGGCGACCCTTTCCTTTTCAAATTTAACACTGCGAACATTCCCATTCTTTTTATGGGTATAACGGCCGGACCCACCTATATGGATCTCCATGATTTAATAGATAAAAGGATAGGCGACCCTTTAAGGCAGATTCCGGGCGTGGGAACCGTTCAACTCATAGGCGGTCTCGAGCGCCAGATAAACATATGGATCGATAGGGAGCGCCTGGAAGGATACGGGTTTTCAATTCTCGACATTCAAAACGCGCTCAAAGAAGAGAACGTGCAGCAGCCCGTAGGCAATATAAAATCCGGCCTGACCGACTACGTCCTTCGCCTGCCCGGAGAATTTACGAGCCCCGAAGATATAAACCACGTCATCATGGGCAAGCGCGATTCAAAAGTCGTTTATCTAAAGGACATCGCGAGAATCGAGGACAGTTTCAAGGAAGTTGAGATGAATGTCAGAATCAATAAACGTAACGGTATCCTCATGTCGATCCAGAAGCAAACAGGCACCAATACCGTTGAAGTGGCCGAAAGGATAAAGAAGACCCTTAAGGCCTTAGAACAAAATCTTCCTCAAGACGTCAAGATGAATATCATATTTGATACTTCGAAGGATATCATCGATTCGCTGAATTCGCTAAAACAATCGCTTTGGTTCGGGATAATATTGGTAATACTCGTTGTTTGGTTCTTCTTAAGACGATTCCTCCCCAGTCTAATCATTGCGCTAACAATCCCTTTTTCACTCTTGATCGCGTTCATATATCTATTCTTGAGCGACAAGACCATAAACACCATAAGTCTTTCTTCCATTGCCATAGCGGCAGGGATGGTCGTAGATAACGCTATCGTCGTCGTAGATAACGTCTACCGGCGTCTTGAACTGCGGGAGAGGCCGCAGGAAGCGTCTATTTTTGGCACCTCCGAAATGTTCCTTGCCATCGCCGCTTCAACATTGACTACGATCGTTGTATTTTTACCGATGCTCTTCATCAGAGGATTCACAGGAATAATGTTCGGTGAATTAGCGATGATAGTTACCGTAACCCTTCTTGCTTCACTCTTTACCGCCTCCACATTCAGCCCGATGTTGTGCGCGAAGTGGCTTAAGGTTAGACCAGAGACCGTAGACCGTAGGCCAGAGGCCGGATTGTTTAAAAAGTTCTATAATACATCTGAGAGGTGGTTTAAGTCGTGGGAAAATTTTTACGCGAGATCGCTTGGATGGTCTTTAGGGCATAAAAAAATAGTTATCTTCGGATTCTTAGGCGCTTTTATCCTTAGTCTTTTTTTGAAGGCTTTCGTTGGAAATGAATTCATCCCGGAAGAGGATACGGGAGATATACGAATAACCGTTAACATGCCGCTTGGCACAAGGTTGGAAGAGACGGATAAAGTGGCGAGTAGAATTGAGGGGATTTTCGAAAGAGACGTTCCCGAGGCGCGAATCATCTTTGCGCGAAGCGGTGAGCCGAGTGGCCAAGGCAGGGCCTTCGGCGGCGCTAGCGGAAAGCATATAGTCGTCAGCGGAGTCAAACTTGTTCCTAAAAGTGAGAGGCGAAGATCTGTCCATGAAGTGGCTCAAACCATGCGGAGGGAGATACAAAAAATCCCAGGGGTGGTGAAAGTCGATGTCTCAACAGGCAATCCGATCGGCAGGTTGATTGCGGGAGGAGGAGGCGGCAAGGCAGTTCAACTCGAAATAATAGGCCATTCCTTTGAAGAGACTGACGATTTGGCGCACCGAATAAAAGATATAATGGCCGCAGTTCCAGGGGCCGTTGACGCTACCATATCCAGAGAGATCAATCGCCCTGAAGTGAAGATAGAAGTGGATAGGGAAAAGGCGGCGAACCTCGGCATAACCATGTCGGTTATATCGAATAGTCTGAAGGCTATGATAGAGGGCACGACCGCGACAAAGTACCGAGAGAAAGGCGAGACATACGATATATACGTGAGATTGGAGGAGGCCTCGCGTTCAAAACTCGAAGATATAGAGAGCCTGGCTATTCTGTCTCCTGTGAGCGGGAAACTCGTCCGGCTCATCAATTTCGCCAAGATCTATGAAAGTAAGGGGCCTGTTTCTATTGAGCGTCAGAATCGGGAAAGGATCGTAAAGGTTGAATGCAATACCTATATGCACTCGGCAGGCAAAATCATAGAGGACCTTAAAGGCAGATTACAGAAGATTACCTATCCGCAGGGCATCATCATAAATTTTGGCGGTGAAGCGGAAGAACAGGTCAAGGCATTCAAGGACCTTGTAGGTCTTTTGCTCTTAGGGATAGTCCTTGTCTACATGGTCATGGCAGCCCAGTTCGAATCCCTTCTCGATCCTTTCATAGTAATGTTCGCTATTCCCTTTACGTTCACAGGCGTAATCCTCGGATTCTTATTGACCGGGTCTACATTGAACGTGATAAGTTTTCTCGGTATGATAATGCTCATGGGGATAGTGGTGAATAACGCCATTGTTTTAATAAGTTACATCAATATCTTGCGCGCACGAGGACTATCGATGCTCGAAGCGGTTACGACTGGAGGTAAACATAGGCTAAGGCCTGTCCTCATGACGACGATCACGACGTTAGTGGGCCTCTTGCCGTTAGCCATATCGCGAGGTTCGGGGTCCGAGATTTGGCGGCCGTTAGGCATTACCATGCTGGGTGGGCTAACGATCTCGACACTGATCACGCTTCTTTTTGTTCCTACTCTTTACGCCGTAGTCGAGAGCCGGGTGAGAAAGAAGGGTTAATCGTTCGTATATCGTATTTTGATTTTTCGATATACGAAGGACGAAATACGAACGACGAGACGAGGAGATTACGATGAGCAAGATGGTTATGGTCGTTTATAATGAGGCGATCGACTTGGAGGTGATGGAAGCGCTGGAACACTGCGGCCTCAAGAATTATACCAAGATTAACGCGACTTATGGGAAAGGCGCGTCATCAGGGACGCACCTCGGCACCGACATCTGGCCCGGCAGAAATAACATATTATATGTCAGCTGTGAAGAAAAAGAGGCGCGCCAATTGGTCACAAATATAAAGGCCCTGCGCAACAGATTAGGCAGGGAGGGGATAAAGGCATTCGTTTGGAATTTAGAGGAGGCAACCTAACTCATTCTCGCTCCTTTGAACGTCCAACCTTACGGGAATCATTCCTTTAGATTGTGCTTGATTAATGCCAAAATATCGGGTATCCTTTTTAATCAAGCGCCTAATTCGTAATTATCAATGGCATAGCTGTCCAAATTAGCGCAATTTCCCCCTCACCTTAATCCTCTCCCCCTTCGGGGGAGAGGAAATTATGAGGAAATCCCGTCTCCCCTTTAGGGGAAAGGGCAAGAGGAAATTATGAGGAAATCCCCTCTCCCCTTTAGGGGAGAGGGCAAGGGTGAGGGATAGGCAAAGATCGAATCTCAAAATCACTTTGTCGACGATACTCACGGCCTAATTTGGACACAAGTGATCAATGGTTAAATTAAAAGTCACGTTTTCTAAGACCGGCGATATGAGATTCATATCGCATTTAGATTTAGTGCGGCTCTTCCAGCGAGCTTCTCGCAGGGCTAATCTGCCGGTATTCATAACGAGGGGTTATAGTCCGCACCTCAAGATAAGCATAACGAGGGCGCTTAAATTAGGGATTTCCAGCGAAAACGAAGAGGCGATATTTTGTATGAACGAAAGGGTAGAGCCGGAAAAATTTTTAATCGCGATTAATGAAAAACTGCCTTCAGGCGTTAGGGTTAGGGCCGTTGAGGAGGTCAATTGATATGCCAAAAGAGATTTTCATAAATGTATCGCCGCATGAGAAGCGGGTCGCTATATTAAAAGATAAGAGAATAGACGAGTTCTACATTGAAAGACCAGAAGCCGTCAACTTTGTGGGAAGCGTCTACAAGGGCAAAGTGGAATCCGTCCTTCCCGGGATTGGAGCCGCCTTTGTGGATTTAGGTTTGGAAAAGAACGGTTTCCTGTACGTATCCGATGTCGTAGCCGCGCCTTCAACTTATGAAAAGACACTTGCGGATGAGGCGGAGGAGATAGAATTTGAGACAAAAGAGCCAAGGCGCGACCTTCCGGCCATTTCAGAACTTCTGAAGAAAGGCGACGAGGTGCTGACGCAGGTAGTAAAAGAGCCGATCGGGACAAAGGGGCCGCGCCTTACCACGCACGTATCCATACCGGGAAGGTTCCTGGTGCTCATGCCCTTCGATAATCACATCGGACTTTCAAGAAGGATAGAGGATAGAAACGAAAGGGAGAGGATAAAGAAGATCCTTGAAAGCCTCAAACTTCCTAAAGACATGGGGTTCATCGTAAGGACGGCGGCGCAGGGCGCGAGCCAGAAGGATTTTTTCAGAGAATCACGTTTCCTTATCCGGCTTTGGTACCATATAAAAACAAAGGCGAAGCGCTTTAAGGCGCCGGCACTAATACATCAGGAGTACGACATAGTCTTAAGGGTCGCCAGGGATTTATTTGCGGCAGACGTCGTGAAATTTGAGGTTGATTCGAATTTAGAATTTAGAAGGTTGTCGCGATTCCTGCAGGCCCTGGCCCCGCACCTCAGGTCGAAGTTGCGGCTTTTTAGAGAAAGGATGCCGTTATTTGAAAAGTACGATATAGAGAAACAGATAGATAAGATATATGACAGGATAGTTCAGCTCAAAAGCGGAGGATATCTCATATTCGACCAGACGGAATCGCTCGTCGCTATAGATGTCAATTCGGGCAAGTTCGTCGGAAAAAAGAATCTTGAGGAGACCGTGTTCAGGACAAACTTAGAAGCGGCGGGGGAGATACCAAGACAACTGCGGCTTCGCGATTTGGGCGGCATAATAATAATAGATTTTATAGATATGGATCTGCCGAATCATAGAAGGTCCGTCTTTAAGACGCTGGAGACGGCGCTCGAAGCGGATAAAGCGAAGACGAAGATCCTTAACATATCTTCGATCGGGCTCGTTGAGATGACGCGGCAAAGAGTGAGGCAATCCATAGAGATGAAGAGTTATCAGAGATGTCCCTACTGCAACGGAAAAGGTATCGTCAAATCCATAGCCACGATATCGATAGAACTCATTAGGAGATTGGAGCGTTTTCTCGAGACAACGAAGTCAAGGGATGTCTTCGTCTCTTTACATCCCGATGTCGCGTATTATATTTCTAATCCTGAGAGGAACATGATACGGCCGCTTGAGAAGCGATTCAGAAAAGCGGTCCGCATCATCGAGGATGCCAATCTGCATATAGAAGATATTAAAATAGAGGAAGGTCGGGCATCATCGTGAAGCGCATTTTGGGTCTATCGATTCTGATCGTGCTACTTACGGCCGGATATTGGGGATATAAGATAAAGTCGCAGGTTGCGACCAATCTGACTTTAAATACAAAAATAGCCGAGATTACAGATAAGGTAGAAAAGGTAACTAAAAATGCCGCCGAAGGTTTGAAAGATATGAAGAAAAACGCGCGGCTATCCATAGCCAGCGTATCGGAATTACTGCAAAAACAGGGCGGACAGGAGAAACAGGAAGAAGCGGTAAAGATATTCTTAAAACACGGCGGGATAATCGAGGGCAGATTGTTGAATAAGACACAAGACGAATACACCGTGGAATGGAAAGGCGAAAAATTCGTAGTGGACTCAAAACAAATAGCCCATGTCGAAGTCATAACACAGAAAGCGGCAGAGTGGCAGTATAGAAATGACGTTGTTGTGAAGAGAACAAACGGAATCATTCTAGACGGTGAAATCGTAGATGTCCAGAACGACGGTCTTACCATCTTGTTTACCGAGGGAGGAGGCGAGATGGAGCTCGGCGTCAAAAATGACGATATAGAGACATTATTGTTCGCGCCTGTTCCGAATAAAGAATCGCGCGAGATAGAGGAGCGCTTGAGGACGCAATTTCCAAAGATGAAATTTTATAAGGAAGGAAACTTTACCATAATAACCGATTCCCACTCTACTCAGGTTGATTCGTATAAAAAGTCGGTGAGAGGCGTATATACGGAGATATATCTTAAATTTTATAAACTCTTTAATGATAAAAAAGCGCTCAATCAGAATTATGTGGTCATATTCGATGATTTTTGGGATTACGCCGAATACGCCATAACTGACGGCGTGCCGTGGTGGGCAGCTGTCGGCTATTTCGACCCACTCGACAAAACACTATATTGTTTCAACGCCTTTGGCGAGCGCATGGAGAAGATGGTCTTCGATGTAATAGTGGGTCGAACCGGCAGGTCGATAGATGAGATAGTAAAAATTATTAAGCAGCGGGTTGATGAGCGATATCATATTTTTGTCGATGCTCATGTTAAAGAACTGACTGACAGATTCTGGAATACGTATAGTTTATATAAAAGCGAATTGACGGAACTGACTCATTCCACATTGCGCCATGAATTTACGCATGAGGTATTTCACAATTGGGGCCTTCAGAATATAATTCTCTCAAAGCCAAATATAGATAAAGAAAAATTGGTTCAAAAAAAGAAAGAGTTTCTAGAAACAAATGATTACAAGAAGAAAGAGGAGCTCCTGAAGGTGCTTATGGAACTGCAAAGGGAACCGTTAGAAGAACTCGAGATGAAATCAGCGCATTCATGGTTAAATGAAGGGATAGCGACTTACTGCGCGACCGAACCCATCGGCGGAGTGGATGAGCATCGGCTCTTCTCATTTCAGGAGATGGTGAGGAAGGGCGAACTAAATCCGATAGAATTTCTCATGTCTTTTAAGATGGGAAGTTTCCCCGGCCTCTCTTCAGAAGCGATGCGCAATGCGTACGCCGAAAGTTGGGCATTTACGACCTTTCTTATGAGTAAGTATCCGGGCGAATTTATGGACTATCAGATGAAGATGGCTCAGATCATGCCTAAGAAAGAGAAGGATGAATTGGCGGGCCTATTGGAGTCATTGAATAAAGATCTGCCTGCGGTAGAAAAAGAATTTAGAGAATATATGGAGGCATTCGATAAGGCCGACGATCCATATGTCGCGAGTTATATGAGATATTACAAGGTATGGGAGGACCTGCTCCAGTCGAACCTGTCAAAGGGGTAGGGATTTACAAAATATTTTACTTCTGGGGTGGGGAGACAAAAAATTTTAGGGTGGCCGAGGTCAAGCCTTGAGGGCTTGAAAAAAAGCGGCGAGTGCTTATGGGATGGGGTTATCCCGAATTTTTATAAAGGAAAAATTCGGGATTTGCTGAAAGCAAACACAATCCCAAAATTTTACAGAGAAAATTTTGGGATTATCAGTCCGCCGAAAAGGCGGACGTGAGAGATACCCGTGAATAGTAGGTCACCCTTAAGGGTGACCTACTATTACAGATTGTAAACCCCATACGAGCCGTCCTTTTTGAAAGTCCGAAAGGCGACCGAGGACAGGACCCTAAAATTTTTTGTCTTTCCCGTTTATTTGGAGGAATACCCTTTGTGTAAAGATAATTATTATGGTATAATATAAGTCTTGTTGCGAGATTAATGACGCTATGGAGGTAGATAAATGTACGCAGTAGTTGAAACAGGCGGGAAGCAGTATAAGGTCGCGAAGAGTGAGATAATATTGGTCGAGAGGCTGAAGGCGAAAGAGGGCGCTGAGGTGAAGTTGAGCAAGGTCCTTTTGGCTAAAGAAGGCAACACCACCCATATAGGCAATCCATATCTTAAAGGTTCTCATGTGGTATGCGATGTTTTGGGAAGCGCGAGGGGAGATAAAGTAATCGCGTATAAATATAAAAAACGCAAGAGCGAGAAGAAAAAAATCGGCCATCGTCAGGATTTCACTAAGTTGAAGGTGAAAGAGATAGAGATAGCGGAATAAACTCAAAACTAAAAACTAAAAAGTCAAAACTCATGTGTCGCTTCGCGTCCTTGAATTTTAAATTTTAACTTAACGATTAGTTTGAGAGGAGAATAAAATGGCGCATCAGGTTAATGGGCGGGATTCTAATCCAAAATCATTAGGTGTGAAGGTAGCCGGAGGGCAAGTCGTAAAAGCCGGAGGCATCATCCTGAAGCAGAAGGGCTTGAAGTTTAGGCCCGGCAAAAATGTAGCGGTTGGAAGAGATTGCACACTCTTCGCGAAGGCGAACGGCAAGGTATTCTTTGATCCAAGAAGGATAGTCAGCGTTTTGGGATAGCGTCTATAAACAAAGGTAATCCATCAAAGGCAGCGTATGGAAAAATTTCTAACCGCGTTTATAGACGAAGTTAAAGTTTACGTCAGGGCCGGGGACGGCGGGGATGGCTGCAATAGTATATACCGCGACAGGTTCAATAGGCAGGGCAGGCCCGATGGAGGAGACGGGGGCCGCGGCGGAGATATAATATTTGAATCAGATGTAAATATTCAGACCCTCCTCGATTTTCAATATAGACAACATCTCAAGGCAGAGTCCGGCGCGCACGGCGGTTCGAATCATAAGAACGGCCGAAGGGGCGAGGACCTCCACATAAAAGTGCCTCCCGGAACCGTAATTAAAGACGCGAAGACAGGATTGACCTTACGGGATCTCACGGTGGCCGGCGAATCCGTCGTCGCCGCGAAGGGCGGCGAAGGCGGCAGGGGAAATTCCAGAAATCGGCCGCGCGAAAAAGGTTCACCCGGCGAAGAAAAGACCCTCGCCTTAGAATTAAAACTTATCGCCGATGTCGGGATAGTCGGTTTTCCAAACGCGGGCAAGTCTACGCTCATCTCGAAAGTATCCGCTGCGCGGCCTAAGATAGCAAACTATCCCTTCACCACCAAAGAGCCGATGTTGGGCGTAGTGAAGGTTCATGAGGGCCGGACGTTTGTGATGGCCGACATACCGGGCTTGATTGAAGGAGCGCATGAAGGCCGCGGCCTGGGGCACAGATTTTTAAGGCACATTGAAAGAACAAAAGTATTAGTTCATCTAATCGACATAGCGGGTGTTGACGCAAGGGACCCAAGTTCAGATTACGTCGCTCTAAACAACGAACTCGCCTCTTATTCCAAAGAATTAAAGGCAAAGCCTCAGATCACTGCCTTGAATAAAATAGATCTGCCGTCCGCTAAAATAAATTTAGAGAGGTTCAAAGAAAAATTCCGGAGATTAAAAGTATATCCGGTATCAGCCGTTACCGGCGAGGGTTTGAAAGAACTTATAACTGCGATTTATAAGAAATTGAAGAGTTGAAAAATGCGAATGTATAAAAGAATAGTCATTAAGATCGGAACGAAGGTTATCGCCTCTCCAGACAGGAACCTCGATAAGGATATTGTAAAAGACCTCGCCAGTCAGGCGGCAGCCGTCATAAATAACGGTAGCGAGGTTATCATGGTAACATCAGGCGCGATAGGGGCGGGGTTATCGCTTTTGAATATTAAGAAGAGGCCGCGGGATATCTCGGACCTTCAGGCCACGGCGGCAATTGGCCAGAATTATCTTATGCGCCTTTACGGCGAATTTTTCAAAAAGGCCGGATACCTCACGGGCCAAATCCTGCTGACTCAGGAAGATTTTGACGACAGGACCAGATTCTTGAACATCAGGCATACGATAGATCGATTGCTCAGGCACAAGGCGGTGCCGATCATAAATGAGAATGATACGGTCGCGACCGAAGAAATAAGATGCGGCGATAACGATCGGCTCTCGAGCCTCGTAGCTGACTTAAGCGGAGCGGATAAATTGATAATATTGACCGACGTGGACGGACTTCTTGACGAAGACGGATCGGTCATAGGATACGTTGACGATATAACGCCGAGGATCGCGAAGTTGGCGGTGAAAAGCCGATGCGACCTTGGGACAGGCGGAATGTCCACTAAACTCGAAGCGGCCCGTCTCGCGATGAGAGCGGGGATAGAGTGTGTTATCGCGAATGGGAAAGAAAGGAATGTTTTGACAAGAATGCTTATCAAGGGGGATCGCTTAGGCACCATATTCAAGAGCGGCGCTCGGCGTTTCATCGCGAAGAAGAGATGGATAGCCTATTCATCGAAACCCAAGGGCGCGCTCTTTATCGATAAAGGCGCCAAAGACGCGATCTTTAAGAATAAGAGCCTTTTGGCTTCCGGTATAGTCTCTGTCGAAGGAGATTTCGTTGCCTGCGATGTCATAAAAATAATCGACGATGAAAAGAAGGAAATAGCGAGAGGCATAGCCAACTATTCATCCCGTGAATTGGCCGAGATAAAAGGATTGAAGACGGCTAAATTTAAAGAAGCGCTTGGACGCGAGGGGCCGGATGAGGTGGTCCATAAGAATAATTTAGTTATATTGGAGAATCACTCGTGTCCAAATTAAACCACAAGTCCCGACGGAACCTCTATTATGAGATTCGATCTTTGCCTATCCCTCACCCTTGCCCTCTCCCCTAAAGGGGAGAGGGGATTTCCTCATAATTTCCTCTCCCCCGAAGGGGGAGAGGATTAAGGTGAGGGGGAAATTGCGCTAATTTGGACAGCTATGTTGGAGAAGATAACATAATGATGACTGAGAGCGAATTAAAAAGATTGTGCGAAAGGGTTAAGGCCGCGTCGAGGGCGCTCGCGCTTATCGACACGAAGGCGAAGAATGGGGCCCTGGTCTCGATGGCGGACTCGCTCGTTAAAAATATTCCTTATATCCTGAAGGAGAATGGGAAAGACATCTCTTGGGCAAAAAAGAAAAGACTTTCCGACGCATTGATAGATCGGCTGACATTAACATCTTCCAGGATAGAGTCTATGGCGGATTCGCTCAAAACAATCTCGAAACTGAAGGACCCGGTAGGGGAGACGCTCGAATCGGTCAGAAGACCGAACGGCCTTCTTATAAAAAAGATACGGGTTCCAATCGGTGTCATCTTCATAATCTACGAGTCAAGACCAAACGTCACAAGCGACTGCATGGGCCTATGTTTGAAATCGGGCAACGCCTGTATCTTAAGAGGCGCGAGCGACGCGGTTAATTCGAACAGGGCGATATTCAATGTTTTAACTAAAGGGGCCCTAAAGTTCAAACTTCCCAAGGACGCGTTCCGGATAATTTTGGATAAAGATAGACGGATTGTAGAGTCCTTGTTGAAGAAAACGGGACTTATTGACCTCGTAATGCCTCGGGGAGGGGAATCGCTGATAAACTCTGTGACCAAAGAATCAAGGATACCGGTGATAAAACATTATAAGGGCGTATGCCATACCTACGTTGATAAGCATGCGGATCTTTTGATGGCTCAGGATATCTGTTTCAACGCTAAGGTCCAGAGGCCGGGTGTCTGCAATGCCATGGAGACGATGCTCGTTCATAAAAGTATCGCTAAGGAGTTTCTGCCGCCAATGATACGCCGTTTCAGAGACGCAGGTGTCGAGATAAGGGGGTGCGCCGGGACCAGGAGGATAGTAAAAGACTCAAAGCCAGCTAAAGAGATAGACTGGTATACGGAATATCTGGACCTCATTCTTTCGGTTAAGGTGGTGGATGGAGTTGATGACGCGATTAGCCATATAATGAAATATGGCTCGAGTCATTCCGATAGCATAGTTACCCAAGACAAGAAAACTGCGGCGAAATTTCTAAAAGAAACGGACTCCGCGTGTGTTTACCTGAATGCCTCAACGCGATTCACGGATGGAGGCGAGTTCGGGAAAGGCGCTGAGATAGGGATATCGACCGATAAAATTCATGCGAGGGGGCCGATGGGCATGGAGGAACTGACATCGTATAAATACGTCATATACGGCAATGGCCAGATAAGACAGTGAAAAATTACTTATTACTAGGGGTACGACTGTGAGAATCGGCATACTCGGCGGCACATTTAATCCTATACACATGGGCCATCTCATTCTGGCTAATGAGGCATTTTTCAAGTTGAATCTGGATAAACTGATATTTGTCCCTACGTATCTACCGCCGCATAAGACGATCGAGGTAAATGTGAATCCCGAGGACCGGTTGCGGATGGTAAAAAGCGCGATAGAGGATAACCCGGCTTTTGAGGCATCGTCATTCGAGATAGATTCGAAGAAGAGGTCCTATTCCATAGAAACGCTAAAGAATTTTAGAAGAATCTATGGTGAAGAGGCGCAGTTATTCTTTATAACCGGCTCAGATTCGCTCAAAGACCTATTTTCATGGAAGGACATAAACGAGATATTCAAGGTCTCGAAATTCATCGTTGCCAATAGGCCCGGCTATCCTTTTACGGAGCGGCTCCCAAAAGAGGTAGAGACCGTTGTCATAACGCCGATCGAAATCTCATCAGAAGATATACGACGACGCATCAAAGAACTCAAGCCCATCATATATCTGGTGCCGGATAAGGTTAGGAGATATATCGAAGAGCGTGGACTGTATAAATAGGGTGCAGGGCCTAAAGAAGAAGAATACGCTACTCTGTCATCCAAGACCCTTGACAATATGCAATGGTTCTGGTAAACTTACGTCTACCCATATATGATTTTAAATATCATAGGCAGATTACAGAGACGAAACACTGTAATCTTTTTTATTACCTTGAAATTTGACAGAGCAAATTTAAGAATTAAAAGGAGGTGAGGCAAATGGCAGAGATAGGATATTGCGTCAAGTGCAAATCGAAGAAAGAGATGAAAGATGCTCAGAAGGTTACGATGAAAAACAAAAGAGAGGCAATGAAGGGCAAGTGCGCAACATGCGGCACCGGTATGTATAAGATAGTTAAATAAAAAGAGGTTGAATCTTATAAAGTCTAAGTCAAAGGCCTTGGATATCGCAAAGGCCGCGTCAAGCAAAAAGGCGCTCGACACGGTTATTATAGATATGCGCGGTGTTCCGAGCGTCGCGGATTATTTTGTGGTGACAAGCGGCGCATCTTCCGCGCAAGTCAGGGCAATAACCGACAACATAATAAAACAGTTAAAACGAAAGCGGCAAAGCCCGTGGCACGTTGAGGGAAAGGCTGAAAGCCTGTGGGTGCTCGTTGATTACGGAGATGTAATCGCCCATATATTTTATGATGAGACGCGCCATTTTTACAATCTGGAACGGCTGTGGGGAGACGCGCCGCAGGAGCATTTTAAAGAGAAAGTGAAGGCAAGAAAGATCCGCTATGGCAGCAAGAGAAGAAAAACTTCGGATAATTAAAAGGGACCTCGAGAGCCGGATAAACGAACTGAACGCGCTATCCGAGATCTCACGGCTGATCACTTCGTCGGATAATCTAAACAAGATGCTTGGCTTTATAGCGAAAAAGATTACAGCTATGGTCAAGGCAGACATCTGTATGGTGCATCTTTTGAATAAAGGGGCCTTCACGCCGAAAATGGTGTATGGGGCGATGAGGGATAGAGATACCGCTCTTAAACTGGCTCATGTCCTGAGTAAAAGTAAACTCGCATCCCGAGTCTTGAGGACCGAACGGATCCAGATAGTGGATAACCTAATTCGACATAAGAAAGATCCCTTTTGCGGATTTTGCGCAAGAGAATCAATGCAGTCGCTTTTGATGGCGCCGCTTGTCGAAAGAGGAACGGTCCTGGGGACACTAACGTGCTGTTCAAAAAGGCCCTATGCGTATACGAAAGACGATGAAGAGGAGATATTGCTCTTCGCGAACCAGGCGGCAATGGCTGTTGAAAACGCGAGATTATTCGATAATATAAAGGTCAATTATCTGAATACGATGAAACTTGTGGCAGGCATCATCGATTCAAAGGATAGATATACAGAGAGCCACTCGGAGCAGGTCATGCGGACAGCGTTGGGCATAGCCAGCATTTTGAATTTGTCAGTTAAGCAGAAAACAATCATAAGATACGCGAGCCTCCTGCACGATATAGGGAAGGTGGGCATAGACACGACTATCTTGAGAAAGACAGGCCCGCTTACGAGAGAAGAGTGGGTCGAAATGATGAGGCATCCGAAGGTCGGCGCGGAGATTATAAAGAAAGCGGGTTTTTTGGATGAACTGATTCCTTCCATATTGTACCATCATGTGCGCTATTCCGGCGGAGGATACCCTCCGACAAGGAAGAGAAGAGAGGCCATACCCATAGAGGCGCGGATAATGGCGGTGGCCGATGCCTATGAGGCCATGAGGAGCAAGAGGCCGTATAGAAAACGGCTCTCGAGAGAATCGGCTGTCAGCGAACTGAAGCGAAACAGCGGAACGCAATTTGATCCGAAGGTCGTTAACGCCTTATTGAAGGTCTTGAGGTAGTTTAAAAAAAGTAATAAGATGCATTATGGAGCATTCGAAAGTCAACTATCATCTCTTTTAGAGAAGGCCGTCGCTTCGTCTTTGACCAGTCTCGGAATTCACCCCCTCACCCGCTTAAGTGACATCAAGCCGGAAATAGACAGCCCTAAAGAAAGAACCCACGGTGACATATCGACCAATGTGGCAATGAAGGCATGTGGGACGGCCGGGAAAGATCCTCTCTATTTCGCAAATCTCATAAAAGATAATTTGGAAAAGGCCCTGGCCGCGTCACATCTAAAAAATGCCATAGAGCGTATAGAGACCAGGAGCCCGGGTTTCATAAATTTCTTTTTAACGAAAGACTATCTTTATTCCGGCCTTTTGGAGATAATAAGGAGGAAGCACAATTTCGGCAGGAACGCCATCGGCGGAGGAATCAAGGTTAACCTCGAATTCGTCAGCGCCAATCCTACAGGGCCGCTCACCATCGCGCACGGCAGACAAGCCGCGGTGGGAGACAGCCTGGCGAATATATTAGAATTCCTGGGGTACCGCATCCTAAGGGAATATTATATAAATGATGAAGGCGTGCAGATAGATATACTGGCTAACTCCATTAAGTTCAGATACCTTGAACTTTTTGGTGTAAATCAGAAATTTCCCGATGACGGCTACAAGGGTTCATATATATCAGAGATCGCTTCCGCATTTAAAAATAAATATGAGAGAAAATTCATTGATACGAAGGACCTCAAGGTATTCAGGGAGTTTGGATTGAACCGGATCCTGCAGGATATAAAGAAGGACTTAAAGGATTTTGGCGTAAAATTTGATATCTGGTACAGCCAAAGGACGCTGAGGAAGTCGGGGAAGGTTGAAAAGACAATACAATTTTTGAAGAGGAAGGGCCGCATATATCAAAAAGACGACGCGGTATGGTTTGAGTCAACAGCGTTTGGCGATGATAAGGACAGGGTCGTCTTAAAGTCAGACGATACCACTACATATCTTGCCCCAGATATCGCGTACCATCTGGATAAATATAGGCGCGGATTCAAACGGCTCGTCGATATATGGGGGCCTGACCATCATGGCTACATTCCGCGCATGAAGGCGGCTGTAAAAGCATTGGGATATCCTCAGGATTCCTTCTCCGCGCTAATAGTTCAATTGGCGACATTGTACAGGGCCGGCCGCGTTGTCTCAATGTCGACGAGAGCCGGTGAATTTGTTACCCTGAGGGAATTGATGGCTGAAGTCGGGAAGGATGTCGCTAGATTCTGTTTTCTTTCGCGGCGGCTTTCAAGCCATCTCGACTTTGATCTCGACGTCATTAAGAAGGAATCTTCGGAGAACCCGGTTTACTATATACAGTACGCTCACGCGAGGATTTGGTCCATATTGGAGCATAGTAAAAAGGCCCACTATTCAGCAAGATTCGATTCTAAGTTGCTGCGCGAGGAGGAGGAACTGGATATTTTAAGGATCTTGAGACGATTTCCCCAGGCGGTCTCTATTAGCGGAAAGACGCAGGAACCGAATATCATCCTTCAATATCTTCAGGACCTTGCGGCAGCCTTCCATTCATTTTACACAAAACGCAGGGTTCTTACCGACAGCGTCCATTTGACGAAATCGAGGCTCGTCCTCGTAGATTGCGTAAGAATAGTGCTGGCGAACGGCCTCGGCCTACTCGGAATCTCCCTCCCGAAGAAAATGTAATTTCCCTTTTAGATAGAAAAATTTTGCGGAAAAATAGATGAAGTATGTTTGAATCCATAAAAATCTACCTTAATGAAGAGATAGACATAGAGAAGCTCTCCATGCAGCTTGTGGAGTACGGATATCGCCTATCTAAGAGGGTCTCTGAGGAAGGCGATTTCTCGAGGCTTGGCGATAACTTGACAGTGTATCCCCTTACCTTTGAATACCCGATACGGATAGAGTTGTCGGAAAACCGTGTCGAGCGTATCAGGTCCTTGGACCTTTTGACATTCAATGTTATCGAGGACCACAACGCGTGCATCATCCTTCCCATAAGGGGAATAGCGAAAACTAAGATTAGCCGGTCGTGCGCCGCCTACGGCGAGAGGTCTACATTAGATAATTTCATCGATATCGAAGTTGGGGACTATGTTGTGCATCTTGACCATGGCATAGGCAAGTATTTAGGCATGGAGAAACTGAAAATAGATAAGAGGTATGTAGACCATTTCGTCATAGAATACGCCGGCAACAATAAACTGTACGTCCCATTTACCGACCTTGGCAATATCCAGAAGTATCTCGGTTTCGAGAAAAGACCTCCCAAGCCGAATAGGCTAGGGACTAAACTATGGCATCGGACGAAGGAGGCGGCGAAGAAAGGTGTTGAAAGGATAGCGCTCGACCTTCTGGAACTGCAGGCAAGGCGCATGAGCATTGAAGGTTTCAGATTCTCTCAGGATACAGATTGGCAGAAACAACTCGAGGCAAGTTTTCCGTATCGCGAAACGCCGGATCAGGCACGCGCCACAATGGAGGTCAAGCGTGATATGGAATCTCCAAGGCCGATGGATCGGCTCCTGTGCGGAGATGTGGGATATGGAAAGACAGAGGTAGCGCTCAGGGCCGCGTTTAAGGCGCTTATGGATAATAAACAGGTAGCCATATTGGTGCCAACAACCATTCTTGCCGAACAGCACTGTGACACCTTCGCCAACAGGATGAAGAATTTCCCCGTCAAAATTGATATGTTGTCGAGGTTCAGGACAAGACATGAACAGGAAGCGATAATAGAAGGAGTGCGAAGCGGCGCAATCGACATAATAATCGGGACTCATAGGCTGATTTCCGGCGACATAAAATTCAATGATCTTGCTCTCATTATAATAGACGAGGAGCAGCGTTTCGGCGTCCGCCATAAGGAATTCCTGAAAAAACTTCGCGCAACTGTGGACGTCCTGACACTTACGGCAACACCCATACCCCGCACGCTCTATCTGGCACTCATGGGGGGAAGGGATATTTCGACCATAAATACACCGCCCCTGGAGCGGCACGCGGTCGAGACGAAGATAACTTACTACGATGAATCCGTGATAAGAGAGGCGATATTGAGAGAGAAGTCAAGAGGCGGCCAGATCTTTTTCGTGCACAATAGAATCGATGGGATTGACAAAGTCGCGAAAGCCATTACGAAATTGGTTCCGGAGGTGAAGGTTGGCGTCGGGCACGGCCAGATGTCCGAAAAAATCCTGGAAGATGTCATGATAAAGTTCATAAGAGGCGAACTCGACTGCCTCGTTTCAACGACTATCATCGAATCGGGAATTGACATACCCAATGCCAACACCATCATAATTAACAGGGCGGATACGTTGGGCCTGGCGGATCTATACCAGTTGCGAGGCCGTGTAGGGCGATTCACGAAACAGGCATATGCGTATCTATTAATTCCGAAAAAAGCGGTATTGAGCGGCGAGTCCGAGAAACGCCTTCAGGCTATAAAACGATTTCAGGAACTGGGTTCGGGCTTCAAACTCGCGATGGAGGATTTGCAGATTCGCGGGGCGGGTAATATCCTTGGCATGGAGCAGCACGGTTACATCAACGCGGTCGGATTCGACCTCTACTGCCGCCTCCTCAAATCCGCAATCGAGAGTAGCAAGAAATAAAATATTTTGTTTCAATGGATATTTTGGCAGATTGACCGGCAGGATCCCTGCAGCGATTGAGTTTAATAGGCATTTGTGTTACAATAGCGGTCGTTTAAAGTTGAGGAGGGAAGATGAAGATTAAGAGGGCGTTGATAAGCGTTTCGGATAAGGCCGGATTAGAGGATATTGTCAAGGCATTGAGTAAATTCGGCGTTGAGATTCTATCAACAGGCGGGACAGCCAATGTTATCAGGTCGTTGGGCGTGCCCGTTAAGGACGTATCGGAATACACGGGTTTTCCCGAGATGCTGGACGGGAGAGTCAAGACCCTTCATCCGAAGATTCACGGCGGTCTATTGGCACTAAGAGAAAATAAACTTCACATGGAAACGCTCGCGAAGCATGGTATCGGACTTATAGATATGGTGGTCGTGAATCTCTATCCCTTCGAGAAGACAGTGGCGAAGGAAGGCGTCCATTTGGAAGAGGCGATAGAGAATATCGATATCGGCGGGCCCTCGATGCTAAGAAGCGCGGCAAAGAATTACAGGTCTGTCTTGGTAGTATGCGACCCGGCGGATTATAAAAGGGTTATTGAGGATATAGAGAAAAATAACGGAGACGTCTCAAGAGAATTGCTATTCGAACTTGGAATGAAAGTCTTTGAGAGGACGTCGAGTTATGACAGGGCGATATTCGAATACCTAGAGAGACAGTTGAGGGGTTCGGGTATCGGGTATCGGGTATCGGGTATTGAACGAGAAAAGACGGAAGAAGAATTTCCGGCCGTTTTAAATTTAAAGTTTAACAAATTACAGGATTTGAGATATGGGGAAAATCCGCATCAGAAAGCGGCATTCTATAAGGATGAAAGTGTTGCCGAGGCAAGTGTTGCAAGCGCGGTTCAACTTCACGGGAAGGAATTATCCTTTAATAACATAATAGATTTGAACGCGGCGCTCGAGATAGTCAAAGAGTTTGATGAGCCGGCCGCGGCGATAATTAAACATACTAATCCCTGCGGCACGGCAGTGCGAAAGGCCTTGAAACAGGCATATATAGACGCATTAGACTGCGACAGACTTAGCGCATTCGGAAGCATTGTCGGATTCAATAAGGAAGTGGATTTAGATGTGGCAATGACGATCTTGAAGGAAGCCGATTTTGTAGAATGTATAATCGCGCCTTCGTATGAGAAGACGGCGTTGGAGAATCTGCGCGCCAAGAAGAACCTCAGGTTATTAGAAGTGCGCGATTTTAGCTCAAAGCCAAAAATATATGACAGAGATTACAAAAAAGTTGTAGGCGGAATTTTGGTTCAGGATAGAGATATCGCGCGTTTAAAAGAATCCGATCTAAAGGTTGTTACCAGACTAAAACCTACCAAAGAGGAATTGACGTCGCTCCTATTTGGCTGGGTGGTCGCGAAGCATGTCAAATCTAACGCCATAGTCTTGTGTCAAGGCACGAAGACCGTAGGCGTGGGCGCGGGGCAGATGTCGAGGGTGGATTCAGTCATGATCGCCTGCCAGAAGGCAAAGGAGCGCTCTAAAGGCTCTACCTTAGCCAGCGATGCCTTCTTTCCGAAGGAAGACGGAATTGAATTAGCCGCTAAGTCAGGCATCAAAGCGATAATTCAGCCCGGCGGCTCCATAAGAGATGCCGAGGTAATAAAAACGGCGGATAGGTGCGGCATTGCGATGGTCTTTACGGGTGTCAGGCACTTCAAGCATTAATTTTGATTTTTGAATTTAGCCAATGACCTACCCCGAAGCATTACAATATCTAAATTCCTTCATAAATTACGAAAAAAAGTCTGACTACGAGTATAAGAAATCTTTTAAACTCGAGAAGATGTGCGCCCTAACGGAGGCCCTAGGCTTGCCCCAAGAAGGGATCAAGTCCATTCATATCGCTGGGACGAAAGGCAAGGGCTCCACAGCGGCGATTACACAATCGATATTGAAGAACGCCGGACTTAAAGTCGGGCTTTACACATCGCCGCATCTTGTGTCATTCCGGGAAAGGATAAGAATAAATGATTCTTTGATTAGCGAAGACGAGACATGCCGTATATTGGAAAGGATTAGACAGGCGGTAGAGGGAATGAAAGATGGGGACTTCTCGTTTTTTGAAATTTATACCGCGCTTGCCTTTCTCTATTTTAAAGAAAAGAAATTGGACTTCGCCATTTATGAAACGGGTCTCGGTGGAAGACTCGACGCGACTAATGTCGTCCGGCCGCTTGTGAGCGTGATTACGCCCATCAGTTACGAACATACCATGCTTTTGGGAAATACGTTAAAAGATATAGCGGCCGAAAAGGCAGGCATAATCAAGCCAAATTCGATATGTATATCCGGTCCTCAGGAGCGAGAGGCATTAGATGTCATTGAGGATGCATGTGAACGCTTGGGGAACAGGTTAGTCCTTGTCG
>Ga0155748_127_pt5 | contig 22600 bp, 25 predicted proteins | sample RifCSPlowO2_01_FD_107402 | JGI IMG/M metagenome (GOLD analysis project Ga0155748, IMG submission 107402) | Omnitrophica bacterium RIFCSPLOWO2_01_FULL_45_10
CAGGGAAACTTGAGGGTTTTGACGAGGAGCATGGAAAGATTCAGGATATGATTAAAGGGATCGAGGCTGAGTATTTCACTTTTGAATATTGCTATAAAGAACCTGCCTCCGAGAGCGAATATGAGTATAGATGGAAAAATGTTTGGGACGATCCAAAAAAGATACCTCGCGGCGTTAAAGTCGCGATAGGTAAATTTAAAAAAATTATATTGCTCCCTGCAGGCGAACTGATCGAAGAAAAATGAGATTGAATAGGAACGGCACAATCCTGATGGCGTCTTTGTGGATATTGGCGATACTCTCCATTTTGGCCGTCGGTATCGGATTTCGTGTCTCGTTGGAGCTGCGCCTATCCAGAGATAATATGGATCGGCTAAAAGCACTATATCTTGCCAAGGCGGGTGTTGTCAAGGCACAGGAGCGGCTCTTTAAAGATACAAGCAATTATGATTCCATCTATGAATGCGGTATAACGTTATCTAGTGAGGAAAAGTCAGACCCAGGGGAATTTAATGCTGTATTTAATGTATCATTAGGCGATGGGTCTTTCAGCGTAGGCTACAGCGAAAACGGGAAATCTTACATAGGTATGTCGGATGAAGAGCGAAAGATTAATATAAATAAAATAGATATAGCGAATAAAAAAATATTAGAAAATATTTTGATTAATAGCGCAAAAGAAAGACCGCTGTCAGGGCCCGAGGCATCTGAGATAGCCGCGTCAATTATTGATTGGCGGGATGAGGATGAGGAATTCTTAGACGGGGGTGCCGAAAAAGATTATTATCAATCGCTGGAGTTTCCGTATGATTGTAAAAATGGCGATTTCAGCGCGATCGAGGAACTCTTGCTTGTTAAAGGAATGACGCGCGAAATTTTTAACGATTTAAAAGATTATGTCACGGTAAATGGCGATGGGAAGGTTAATATGAATACCGCCTCTAATGAAGTTATGCATGCAGTCGCCGGGGCGATTCCGTTGATAGAAGATACGATCAACGCAATCATCGTTTTTCGGAATGGCACCGATGGTATTCTAAGCACCCAGGACGATGGAATATTTGACAGTGGTAACATGACTACTATATTATCCCTCCCCGGCATTGGGCTAACGCCAGGAGAAATAACTAAGGTCACAAACTCCTTTACAACGACGTCGAATTATTTTAGAATTGAGTCTCGAGGCGTGGTAGAAAGGGCAAAGATGAAAAAGCGAATAATCTGCGTTGCAAAAAGAGGAACCGGAGAGAATTTAAAATTAATCTCTTATCGCGAACAATAGATATTGGGAAAAGTTTCTTCGACCTCGCGAAGACAGACGTCTCTTTAGAGATCGGCAAGTCGTTTGTGAAGGTCATTGAGACGAAGAAGGCAAAAGGGAAGAGGGAGATAACCCGACTGGCCAGCGTTAAACTATCTTCAGAAAAAGATGAAGATATCTCTCAAGAAATAAGAAAACTGTTTAAGTCCCAGAAGATCGTTTCAGCAAAGGTCCGCTTGAATCTTCCGCGGCATTTGGCCACCATTAGATTTTTGAGACTTCCATCCACAAATGATGAAGAGATAAAGAAGATGCTTAAAACAGAGTCTTTAAAATACCTTCCATATGCGGAGGAAGAGATCGCATACGGCCATCGGATACTCTCAAAAGGCGACGATGGTTATTCGAATGTGCTCTTGGCGATCGCGCAAGTTACCACTTTAGATAGATTGCTCAGGCTTTTGAAAGGCGCTGACTTGAGCGCTGATTCGATTTCTATTGGCTCAGAAGGTTTATTTTTATGGTATCTTCTTAAAGCCCCGGACGAAGGCGTTCCAAAGGCCGTGATATTGGTCAATATAGATTCAGATTATATAGATATCGGCATAATAAATGATTCAACACTTGTTTTCACGAGAGGAATTCCATGCGATAATGTTAATTTGTTCAATCGAATGCAGGTCTTGGACGAGGTGAGGGTGTCGATCGCGGCATATCAGAAAGAATCGGCGGAAATAGTAGGCAAAATCATATTAACCGGAATCCGCGATAAGGTTAATACTTGCGAGGATTTATTTAAAAAGGCCATGAGGATACCGATCGAAGCGCGTGACCAGACTCAAGATACCGGTGTGGCTTGCGAGGCCGCAGGCCTAGATTCAGAATCGCCGTCATTTGCCGAATTGATAGGAAGCGCTTTATCATTCGAGAAATTGAAGGTCGATCTTTTACCATCAAATATCTCAGAAGAGATTCGCCTTAGGTCCTTGAAGAATGGTCTCGTCGTCACTTTAACGCTAACGGCACTGATAGGGGCCCTAGCATTAGCCGGAGTCATTAAGCATTTAGCCGACAAAAGGGTTTATCTGGCATATATCAATAAAGAATTAACGAGGATTGAGCCCAGGGTCAATCGCGCCAAAAAGATGATGGACGATATAAACATTGTCAAGGAAGAACTCGAGAAAAGGCCTTTAGCCATAGATATCTTAAGCGAGGTCTATAAGTTGACTCCGAACGGGATATCTTTGAATATGCTGGATTTCGAAAGGATGAAGGCGCTGGTTTTAAGAGGCCGAGCCGGCGCATTAAGTGAGATATTTAAATATATCGGTCTTTTGGAAGGCTCATCTTATTTCGAGAACGTGAGGGTGAAGTACGCGACAAAACGGGTAGTGGCGAATAGGGAAGCAGTCGATTTTGAGATAAGTTGTTCGTTATCTAAACAGTAAATAAATCATCAAGCCATATTGGCTCGAAACGAAAAGAGGCAGAGCAGGATGTTCATACAGAATCTATCAAAACGTGAAAGGCGAATAGCGTTAACGACGATTGTTATCGCGGTGGTCGCGTTAACGCATAACTTTATTCTGGAGCCGATACGTGAACGTTGGATGCGTTTTGATGAAGAGATAGACTCAAAAGTTAATAGATTAAGAAAGAACACGGAAATAGTGTCGATATATAACCTGTTGGAGACAAGATACGAGAAATTATCCAAATATGCCAAATCTACAAAGAAAGAAGAAGAGGAGGTGGCGGCAATATTAAGCGAGATCGAGGCGATTTCCCGAACCAACTCCGCCGCAATAGAAAACATAAAACCTCTGGGCGTAAAAAATAGGGGAACGTATAAAGAGGTCCTGATAGAAGCGTCTTTAGATGCCCAGATAAGCCAGTTATCGAAGTTTTTATATGATTTGGAAAATTCACAAAATATGATAGTAAAGGTAAAACGTTTCACCTTATTCAGTAAGGCCAACCAGCCAAATATCCTCAAGTGTACATTGCTCGTCAGTAAATTGTTAATCGATTAACCATAATCTAATACCACAAGCTTTCATAACCCATTGTGCTATAGTGCGAAGCGAAGCGAAGCCTGCCCGAATGGGATTGACAAATGAAAAATATGTGATATACTCTCTGAGTAGAGAGTATTAATTAACTATCTAATCAGAGAGTACGCACGCGCAATGGAATTTTACCTAGTAAAAGACTTATCTCGCCTTTCAGGCATCTCTATTTACACGCTAAAATATTATTTGAAGTTGGGGCTTTTAAGAGAGACGGGTAGAAGTCCTGAAACCAATTTCAGGTATTTTGACAACAGCACCCTCGATAGATTGAAAAAGATAATAGAGTTTCGGCGTAACGATATATCTTTGGATAAGATACGCCAACTCATGGACGAAGGAAAGAATAGATGAGTTATTATGAGGAGATAGGATTGAAGACGGAACCTTTTTCTTCGAGTCCTGATCCCGCATTTTTTTACCGTTCGTCCGCCCATAACACGGCGCTTCAGAGGTTAGAGATCGCCATCAGGTTGAAGCGGGGTTTAAGCCTCGTATTGGGAGACGTCGGAACGGGGAAGACCACAATGCTTAGGACGCTCGTTCAGAGTTTCGCGGATGATGATAAATTCACGTTTCATATGATACTTGACCCGTCTTACAAATCGGAATTCCAATTCCTCTCGAGCCTCGTCAAGATGTTCGGCGTGAAGCCGGATTCAAGATCCACTTTAAATTATAAAGACGAGATACAAAAATATTTGTTCAAAAAAGGGGTGGATGAGGACAAGACGGTCGTGCTTTTGATAGATGAAGGCCAGAAACTCTCCACGCCGTTCCTCGAGATTTTGAGAACCCTCTTAAATTACGAAACAAACGAGTATAAACTTCTTCAACTTGTGATAATCGCGCAGATGGAACTCCTGCCGCGCGTGAAGCGGCTCAAGAACTTTTACGACAGGATAATGCTGAAGTACATCATAAATCCCCTCGATGAAAGAGATACAAAAGAGATGATAGCATTTCGACTCATGTCCGCCGGGCTCGACAGCTCCAGGCGCCTCTTTACAGATGGCGCCTTAAGGGTAATATTCGAATATTCTCAAGGATATCCCCGCAAGATTTCCATCCTATGTCACGATAGCCTGGAAATGCTCGTCATGAACGGCGACTCGATGGTGGATGAGGGTATAGTTAGCGCCTGTATAAAGCGAGAGATAATTTAAATGCACAAAGACACGTCGCCGGAGGAGAGGCTCTTAGCCCTGATAAAGGGAAGACATAAAAAGCCCAAAGATAAGGGCATAAGAGATACGGCTCTGGATGAGAGCCGCCAAAATGCGAATGAAATGCCCGAAGCGACCCAGCCGGAGCCAAAGAGAGCCGGTAGCAAATCTTACATTTTAGAGATACTCAGATTTCCATTATTCAAGAAGAGGCTCTTTGACCCCGTCGTTTTAAGGATTATCAATAAGTATTTGGCAATTATTTTTATACTTTCAATTGGATATTTATTTTTTGCTCTTCTCTTTATAAAACCCAATAAAAATTTTCAACTTCTCATATCCCAAATGCCACGCCAAAAGTCGACCTTAAGAGAAGCCGAAGAGGTCGTTCTGGACACGAAGGATTACGCGTCATATTCGTCAGAGATAAGCGGCAAGAGATTATTCAGCCCTACTATAGAAGAAAACATCACCGCCTCACCTAAGGGGACTCAAACCCCCGAAGAGGACATGTCGGGCAATCTCATCTTGGTAGGCATAATACAGGGAGATAATCCTCAGGCCGTCATAGAGGATAAGAAAAGCCAGAAGACATACTACTTGAGCGTGAACCAGTCTTTTAACGGGTTCACGATAGAGGAGATTACCGCAGGCAAAGTCATATTGGACTATGGCGGTAGAAAGATAACGCTCGTATTATGAGTATGAACAAAAGAGGTGAGAGATGAAGAGAATCCATTCTTTAATGTTTATCGCAATTTTCTTTCTTTGCATTGCCGTAACCTTTGTATTTGCCGAAGAGGCCCTTATTACGAATATCGAACAGCCGGCAGGCCTTGAAGAGAATAAGATATCCTTAGATCTAAAAGGCATGGATGTGGTAGAGGTCGTAAAGATGCTCGCCACGAAAGGAAACCTGAACGTCGTTATCTCCAGCGACGTGAAGGGCCGCGTCACGATATTTTTGAAGAGCGTCGATATCATGGATGCCTTCGAGATAATCCTCATCGCTAATAACCTTGCATACGATAAGCGCGGCGACATCATCTACGTGATGAGCCAAAGGGATTATGAGGCGATATACGGAGAGAGGTATGCCGAGAAGAAGGCAGCGAAGATATTTCAACTTAAATATGCCAAGGCGAGCGAAGTCTCGAAGGCGCTGAACCAGATAAAGACGAGAATAGGAAAAGTCATAGTGGATGAGGGCTCAAACACGATTGTAGCCATTGATAACCCCGGGGCCTTAGAGCAGATAACCGATACGGTCGATAAGTTGGATGTGCGCACTGTAACCAAGATATTCGAACTTAAATACGCCAAGGCAGCCGATTTGAAGACGAAGATCTCTGAGGTGCTGACCAAAGGTGTAGGCGCCGTTCAGATGGACGAAAGGACGAACAAGATTATCGTCATGGACCTGGAGAAAAGGATGCCTGAGATAAGCCAGATGGTGAAGGCCTTTGATGATAAATTACAACAGGTTCTCATAGAAGCGAAGATAATTCAGATAACGTTGGACGATAAATATAAACTGGGGGTTGACTGGGAGCAGGTTCTTCACAAACTGGAGAAGGAGATCAGTATAAAAAGCACATTCGAACTTGCTGCGAAGAATGCGTTTACGCCCGGAGCGCAGGTCGTGATAGGCACGCTCGGCTCCGCTACAGATTACGCCGCGATGGTGCAGGCATTGAAAACCATTGGAGATACAAATCTTCTCTCGAGCCCGAGGATAACGGCGTTGAACAATCAAGAAGCGAAGATACTGGTAGGCACATCCCAGCCCTACGCCAGCAACACCGTAACCCAGGGCACATCTACCACGACGACCGCGACATCTCTTAATTTTATAGATGTGGGAGTGAAACTTTATGTCACTCCAACGATCAATAAGGATAACTTCGTCACTATGAAGATAAAACCGGAGGTGAGCTCCGTATCCGGCACTTATACGTATGGTAGTCCATCGACAACGGTTCCGATAGTATCAACGACACAGGCCGAAACGAGCGTTACAGTAAAAGACGGGATAACGATAATCATAGCCGGATTGATAAAAGACGAAAGGACAAGCACGGTTGATAAGGTTCCGATACTAGGTGATATACCTATAATAGGGCATGCATTCAGAAAGACGGACAAGGAGATAAAGAAACAGGAATTGGTGGTATTTTTAACCCCTCACGTCGTAAGCGGCGAAAGCGATTATCTGGAACAACCCCAAACAGCGCCGATAGGAGAGAGACAATTCACCGTGCCAGAGACCCTCGTATTCGAAAGAAGAAAACGAGAGGATATGAAACCGGGCTACTTTAAGCAAAAGAGGAGAAAGATGTTCGAGAAGGCGCCAAAAGAAGAGGAAATACAAAAGAAGGGAGCATTGGTGAAGACAGTCATTCCTGCAACGCCGGCGGAATATTACTATGTTATAAAAGAAAGAATAGTTGAAAATATAGAATTCCCGAAGGGCGCTAAAGCCGCTCCCCTTAAGGGAGAGGTGAGAATAGCGTTCTCTTTGTCTAGATCCGGAGAGTTGGTGGATTCGCCTGAGATTCTTGGCTCTTCCAATAATGATTTGGACTTACCATCCATAAACGCCGTAAAAAAAGCGAGCCCTTTCCCTGAATTTCCGGAATCTATCGGACAGGACGAAAAACGCTTTATAGTTAATTTAATTTTCGAGTAGACAGCCTCTCTTGAAAGGAGGGAGAAAAGTGCAAAAAAATCTAAACATTTTCCTAACCATTTTTTTCGTAACGAGCATAGTCCTTTTGTGCACGTCCCTGGTATTATATACATTAAAGGAGAACGAGGAAGAAAAAAAGATAGCCCTTCAGAAAACTCTCGACGAAGTTATTAAGGCCAAAGAGTCGCTCGAAGGCAAATCAAAAAATTTAGAGGTCGCGAGCGCGGAATTAAAAGCGACCATCAAGTCTCATGAAGACAGGATAAGCGCATTGGCTCGGTCCCAAGAAGAAGAGCGGGCAAAATCCGATGACTATCTTGCCAAGATGAAGCAGGGCGAGATGGAGATAAAAACTTTAAAATCGAGACTTGAGGAAGAGGGTTTAGAAAAAGAAGAATTGTTAAAACGTCTCAATGCAGTGAATGAGGAGCGCCTCAACCTTAAATTTCACCTGGAAACATTGCTCAAGACAAAGGAGGAACTGGAGAAGAAGGCGAAAGAACTCGCCGAAAAGGAAGATATCTCATTAGGCACAATCGTCATCAAACAACCCCCGAAGTAGGTAACGTTTAAATGGTACCTACGCCGTGGATAACTATATTACGAGTTTATCTATTTCGATTATGGGATTAGCGCGGGATAATCGGTTTTTAGGTAATGATTGTAGCTGGAGTACGGATATTCCTCTGGGGAATTTAGGCTTAATTAAACGAATTGATGAACTCTTCGGTAAGAAATTGCAGAAATAGAAGGACTATCTTGAATCTGATAGAAATATATATTTTTGTATATCCAACCTATATATTTATACGCTTCATCATTTGGGTGGTGAGGACGATAGCAAAGTAAATAGAATGAAGAAAAAAATTCTGCTCGTAGACGATGAACCGGATATTTTAGAATTTTTTAGAAAAATGTGCGCCGATGTCGGATATGAGATTGCCACAGCCCAGAATGGGCTAGATGCCCTTCTTATGATGCTCACGAATGATTATGACGTTATGATGACCAACATAAAGATGCCGAAAATAAATGGTCTGGAGTTGCTGCAAATGGCGAAAGAGATAAAAAGCGACTTAAAAGTTATAGTGTGTACAGGGTGCCACGACCTCCAGGACGAGGCTATTAAATATGGCGCCTATGCGTATTTCAAAAAGCCGATTATTATAGACACAATTAAAGATTGTCTTCAGGGCCTTAACAGTACGGAGAAATGAGTAGTAGTAGCGCACCTTTAAAGGTGCGCTACTATTGTGGATAACTTCAATAGTTTAGATGGTCGATTGCCAGCGCGCTTTTATTATTACCGAAATACCAATGATAGCTTGAATGAGGGTAGTCCCCCAGTGAACCAACCAGCTTTTTACGAAGAGGGTTGTTATGTATATATTCTATTTTTTGCATCAGCATTGCCGCGTCTCTTATTCCCTCATCATAAAAACGTTTTTGCCAAATCTTACCGTTTTTATCTCTTATCTTATTAATTTTTCTAGAGAAGCTTCCTTTTATCATCTGCATGATATATGAAAGATTGTATTTTCCAACCGGCTGAATGATAAAATGAACATGATCTGGCATCACGCAGTAAGCAAATATTTTATAGTCCAGCAGCAGTTTGAAATATTCCATGGTAATCAACATAATATCGCACATCTTCGCATTAAGAAAAATAGGTTCTCTTTCGTAAGTAATGCTGGTTACGAAATATGGGTAGCCTTTTTCAAAGTATCTTCTCATATATGCCATAAAATATCTCCATAGTATCATAGTAGCGCACCCTTAAGGGTGCGCTACTATGTGGATAACTTAAGCATGGGCTACATAGTTTCTAACCTGGTTAGATTTGTCAGGTTACGACCAGAGGTTGCGGTCGAGGCTCCTGTATGAGATCGCTTCGGAGATGTGATGGGATTCGATAGTCTCTTTAGAGTCCAGGTCCGTTATCGTCCGCGCGACCTTGAGAATCTTGTCGTAGGCCCTTGCTGAAATCCCAAGTTCGAGGATAGCCAACTTTAGTAACTCCTCGCCCTCCTTATCCAGGACGCAATATTTTTCCAACTCCTTCGACTCTAAATGAGCGTTGAAATGTATGCCTTCTCTTTTATATCTCTCCTTCTGTCTCTCGCGTGCCATATTAACGCGTTTACGTATCTCCTCCGATGGTTCGCCGCGCCGCCTTGCTGTCAGGTTCTCGACATTGAGTCTCGGGACGTCAAGGTGGATGTCGATCCTGTCGAGCAAAGGGCCCGATATCTTGGAAAGATATGTCTGTATCTGAAACGGCGTACAGTGGCATTGTCTCTTCGGGTCCGTGAAATATCCGCACGGGCAAGGGTTCATGGCGGCGACGAGCATGAATTTAGACGGATATGTCAGTCTGTTCGCGACTCTCGCTATTGTGATTGAGCCTTCTTCTATCGGCTGTCTCATGACTTCCAAAACGTTTCTTTTAAATTCGGGAAGTTCGTCTAAAAACAAAACGCCGTTATGCGCCAGACTTATCTCCCCCGGAGAAGGATTCGTGCCTCCGCCGACCAAAGCGGCGTCAGAAATGGTATGGTGCGGCGACCTAAAGGGCCGAGTCGCGATAAGCCCTTTGTTCGGCGAAAGCAGTCCCGCGACACTGTGAATCTTCGTCGTTTCAAGACTTTCCTCGAGTGTCATCTCGGAAAGTACAGTGGGAAGACGCTTTGCCAACATGCTTTTGCCGGAACCGGGAGGCCCGATCAAAAGGACGTTGTGGCCGCCTGAGGCGGCAATCTCCAAACCGCGCTTAACATGCTCCTGTCCTTTTACATCGTTAAAATCTATCCTGTAAATTGACCTTTTTTTGAATGTCTCTTTAAGAGAAGAACGCTCTATCTGTAATTGTTTCTTTTTATTTATAAAATCAACGACCTCCCTTAAGGTTTCCGCTGGATATATCTCTATTCTTTCAGCCACGGATGCCTCTTTCGAGTTTTCTTTCGGAAGGACGAACTTCGCTTTGTTCATATTTCTTAATCCAAGCGCTATCGGCAATGCCCCTTTGATCGGTTTCAGTTTTCCGTCGAGCGAGAGTTCACCCAAGAAGACAGTATCGTGTAGGTCGGGATAATCGAGCACACCCTCGAACGACAATATCGAAAGCGCGATGGGAAGATCAAACGACGCGCCTTCCTTTTTGATGTCTGCCGGAGCCAAATTTATCGTTATCTTCTTTGACGGAAATGAGTAATCGGAATTCTTTATCGCGGACTTTATCCTATCTCGAGACTCCTTTATGGCCGCGTCGGGTAAGCCGACAATATTGAAGCCAGGCAAACCGCCTCCTATATCAGTCTCTACTGTAACTTCATACGCGTCTACGCCTATTACACTGCTTGAATATATCTTTGACACCATTGTTATTCTCCTTATCAGTAACCGTCATTCTCCACCACGTTTTCTATCAAGTCTATATATTCAACGCCATAATCGCTATTCAATTTGACAGATACTACATCTACTCGCCAATTTGAGTGAATTAAGTCGCGCATTTTCAAGTATAAAAGCGCCGTCTTGATAATATGTCTTTGTTTGAGAGGCGTCACAGAGATAAACGGCGGGCCGAGAGAAGATGTTGAGCGGGTCTTTATTTCGACGAACACCACTACGCCTTTAATCTTGCCAACCACGTCTACCTCGCCAAAGAGATTACGATAATTGATTTCCAATATCTTATAACCCCTTTCGATTAAGAATTCCAAGGCCAGCCTCTCACCCAGTCTACCCAATCCGATCTTCTCTCGACCCATAAGTCATGCCCCGTATGACTCTAAGACGATTCGCTCGATCTCGTCTCTCGCCTCACGTTTTAGAACCGCGACAGTGTTATACCACTTTCCATCCTTACCCAATTCTCTTGGCATGCTGACGAATAGGCCCTCCTTGCCCTCAATTACTCGTAGACCGTTTATTACTAAAGAATCGAGTATTGAGATATCGCAGAATGCCTTTGTCGGCCCATCGCCATCTAACTTGTGCAATCTCGAGACGGCGACTTTCAATTCATCCTTTACCATGCTTCTCACCTCCTTTCGCATATTACTTGAACCTATATATAAGACGTAAAAAGGACCTAATTTATTGCAACTATTTTTTGAAAATTATTGTCCGTTATTTTTGGTTAAGATTTAAAAAAGGTTAATTATATCTATTGACATATTACGGATTATACTATATACTTACATGTGAGCATAGGAAGGCTATTTTTTTTGCCTGTGTAAGTAAAATGTTTTAAAAAGTCTTTAGAGGTGCCAAATGAGAGAAGTCCAATTTAAAGAACTATGCTCTAGAAATACAAGGAAGAAGGACATCTTCCTTAAGGATGTCTTTGAGAAGGATGGCATAATGACAAAGACGGAGAGGAGATGCCTATATTTCTTGAAAGAAGCGATACATCTCGAGAAGCCGGAAGACCTTCAGAAATGGCTCGATTCTCAAAGCCCCTCGAAGAATCCCGCGAAAAGAAATTTTCACATCCTTAAGGAGCACAATGATTCCATCGGCGAAGATAAGATAATATGTAAGATTGCCGGCACGTTCTACGCGGTGGTCACGAAAACCATTTACGTAATATACTTTTTGCATTATTTCAAGACGCAGTTCATAAAACTTTCAATAGCAAAATAAGGAGGGATTATGCCGTACCCTACGACGAGAAGGCTCTACCATATATTTGGTAGGAAGGTGTCGAAATATTTTGTTTGCAGGAAGGCAAAAAAGATGTATAATGAAATCAATCGGGATATGGCCGCGTTAGAATCGAGATACTTAAAATCCAGATTAAATCACGCCTAAAATTTCGTGACCCGTAACCGGTAACTCGTAATTAGTAACTAAAAAATTACGGGTTACCGGTTGTGAGTCACGGGTTCCGATGCAACCTCATCTCATACCTTTTCAATCTCCGCGCCTTGACAACCCGCTAATTTTGTGATATATTTTCATTTCCATCTAAAAGGGCTAAATATATGGATATAGTAGGGCTTATTAAGGGTTTAAATTGGATAGACCTTTTAATTGTAATTATCGTAGTACGAATAAGTTACATCGCTTTTCAGGATGGGCTAAGCCATGAAATATTTCCTCTCTTCGGCAGTGTTATCATGGCAGTTTTGGGACTGCATTATTATAATAAAATCGCGTTGTTTTTTTCAGAAAATCTGGTTAAAGCGCCGATTGAGATTTTGAACTTTTTGACTTTTCTTGTCATAATTACGGCCGCTGGGTTCCTGTTTAAATTGGTCAGGATACTTCTGGATAAGATTGTCAAGGTTGAATGGCATCCATTGATTGAAAAATTTGGCGGCCTCATTGCGGGCATTTGCCGCGGGGCAATCGCCTCCAGCCTTATCTTAATAATTTTGGGCCTTGTGCCGCTCAAATATTTTCAATATTCTATAAGAGATAGATCGCTTATGGGGATGACATTCTTAAGGATAGCGCCTCGGATATATGAGAAGGCCTCCGGGTTTATTCCTACCTTGAAGATGGAAGGCGCCCCTGTAGATAGAGAAGAAATCGTGAAAAAACTGGCTTCGGATAAATCGCTCGAAAGTAAATCCAAAAAAGAGAAGAAGCCCACGAGATGGGAGAAATGGGATGAGGAGGTTGGGAAATAATGAGATTAATAGATATATATGATTTTGTCATTAAAAAAGGGATTGCCAAGGACCCCCGCACTAAAAAGGAGATAGATGAGGAACTAAATAAGGCGAGGCGCGAGTTTCGGAATTTAAGAGGCCCCGACAAAAAATATTACGACAAGGATAGATTAGAAAATCCCTACGCGGACACCAGGATTCTTTATGGAAATCCCGACGAAGACATCAAGACGATGATGATAGGCGTGGATATGGAAGTGCCTGAAGTTTTGGCGGCGGACCGGCTGAACGAAAGGGGCGAATCCATCGATCTCGTCATGGCCCACCACCCGGAAGGCGCCGCCTGGGCAAGATTTTATGATGTCATGCGCCTGCAGGTGGCGATGCTGAGGAAATTCGGGATCCCGCCTGAAATAGGGAAAGCGCTTCTTGAGGACCGTATCGGCGAAGTCGAGAGGGCAGTCTCGCCCGCTAATCACATGAGGGCCGTTGATGTCGCAAGGCTCTTGGACATGCCCTTCATGTGCGTCCATACGCCGGCCGACAACCACGTCGCGGATTATTTGCAAAAGATTTTTGACAGAAAGAGGCCCGAAAACCTCTCTCGCGTTCTTAATATTTTGAAGAATATACCTGAATACCAGGACGGAATTAAGAAGAATACCGGGCCGAGGATTCTGATAGGGAAGCCGGATAAGAAGGCAGGCAGGATATTCGTAGACATGACCGGAGGGACGGAAGGGCCGAAGAAGATATTCGCGAGATTATCCCAGGCGGGCGTAGGGACAATAGTTTCGATGCATTTGAGCGAGGAGCATTACAAGAACGCCAAAGATGAGCATATAAATATAATTATCGCGGGACACATAGCGAGCGACACGCTCGGCATCAATCTGCTGTTAGATGAACTCCAGAAGCAGGAAAAATTCAGGATAATACCTTGTTCGGGTTTTGTGAGAGTGAGAAGGTAAGTGCCCATACCGCAAGAGACGATAGACGAGATTCAGGCGAAGATAGATATAGTAGATGTCATCTCCGGCCGCATACCGTTGAAGAAGATCGGCAGAAGCTTTAAGGCGCTCTGCCCGTTTCATCATGAGAAGACCCCTTCTTTCATAGTAAGCCCCGATAAACAGATATATCACTGTTTCGGCTGCGGCGCCGGAGGAAACGCGTTCTCATTTTTAATGAAGTACGACAACCTGGAATTTCCGGAAGCGGTCGAGCAATTGGCCGAGAAGGCAGGGGTAACTCTGCCGCGCCACGCTTCGGCTAAAGATGAGAGTTCTTTGTCCAATCAACTTTACAAGATTAATGAGTTGGCCTGCGGTTTTTTTCAGCAAACTTTAGCGAACAATAGTTCGGCAAGAGAATACCTGATATCGCGAGGCATGGGCGATGAAACGCTCAAGAATTTTAGAATAGGATATGCGCCGAACGCATGGGACGCGCTTTTAAGTTTCTTCAAGAATAAGGGCTTCAGCGGAGCCGTATTGGAAAAGGCGGGCCTTGTCATAGCAAACGATAAAGGCGGCTGGTACGATAGGTTCAGGAACAGGATAATCTTTCCGATAAGCGATTTGAAGCAGAGGATATTGGGTTTTGGAGGCCGTGTCCTCGATGTGAGTCTACCTAAATATATAAATTCGCCCGAGACGCATATATATAGTAAAGGGAAAAATCTGTATGGATTGAACTTCAGCAAGGAATATATAAGAAAATCGGGCTTTTGCCTCATAGTAGAAGGTTACCTGGACTACGTAATACCTTATCAGGCCGGGATAAGGAGCTTGATCGCGACTCTCGGAACCGCCCTGACAGTCGAGCAGGTGAAGTTGCTCAAAAGATTCACCCAGACCGTCATAACGGTCTACGACCCGGATGAGGCGGGCGAGGCGGCGAGCTTTAAAGCGCTGGACTTATTTCTAGACGAAGGTGTGAACATATATATTGCGGAACTCACCGCCGGATACGACCCGGACAGTTACATACGTAAATTCGGCGCGGAGGAATTTAAAGACCTCATAAAAAAATCAAAGAATCTATTCGATTACAAGCTCGAAAAGCTGGAGAGAAGATTCGATATAACGAGCGCCAATGGGAAGACGCGAATAGCGGGCGAGATGCTGCCAACGATCGCCAGGATAAAGAACGCCGTATTAAAGTCCAATCTCGTCAAACGACTTAGTGAGCGGCTCTCTGTTGATGAAGAGTCCGTCAGGGAAGAGATGAGAAAAGTCAAATTGGATTATGGCGAAAGCCGCTATCTTGTGAAGATCGGCTCTTCGGGAAAAAACGTGGTGAGCGCGGAGAAGATGCTATTGGCGCTTTTGATCGAATCAGGAGATTATGTCGAAAAGATAAAGCAGGCGTTATCCTTGGAAGAATTCAAGGCCTCCTCTATAAGGGATATCGTGAAGGCGGTCTTTGACCTTCGCGAAAAAGGAAAAGAGTTAAGCGTGTCGAGTCTAATAAATTATCTCGGCAATAGACCGGAAGAGGCCGTGTTAATATCTGAGGCGGTAAGTATTCTTGAGACGGTTACGGATAGAAAGAAAGTTATCGATGACTGCATCATGAGGATAAAAAAAGATAACTTGAATGACCAGTTGGGCCGGCTTAAGGAAGCTATTAAGGCGGCGCATGAACAAAAAGATGAGAATGGCGTTAACTCTCTTATAAATCAATACGATACGCTGCTGAGGGGCGCGCGACATTAAGAAATGAAAAAGACGAAGAAGAAAAAAACTTTAAGGCGGGCAATAAAGGCGCGGAAAAGAAAGAGCATTTTCTTTAGGAAGCGTTTCTTTAAAAAACGACCTCCAAAGGCGCAACTAAATTTAAAAGAGAATTCAGCGGCAAAAGGGCTTAAGGAACGTTTTAACAATAAGACCTCTTCTTTTAAAGAATTGTCCGAATTGATAGCGCGGGGCAAGGAGAAGGGGCATCTCACGTTTGACGAGGTAAATAACCTCCTTCCGGTCGATATCGTTTCCTCCGAAGAGATAGACGAAATACTCGGCATACTAGGCGATGAGAATATAAAGTTGGTCGACAGCGAAGAGGAACTGACGGCGAAAGAAACTCTTGAGGAAACTGTAACAGAGAAGAAAGAAGAACCGAAGGAAGAGATCTCAAAACTCGTCCAGATAGACGACCCGGTCAAGATGTACTTGAGGCAAATGGGTCAGATTCCGCTTTTGACGAGAGAGCAGGAATTAGAGATAGCCGAGCGCATAAAGGAAACGGAGTACAAGTTCAGGGACGCCGTTAATTACCTGAAACTTTCAAAATCGAAGGCGCTCGAGATATTGAATAATATTTTGAAAAATGAACTGAACGCCGAAGAGTATCTGAAGATTGATATCAGCCTAAGCCAAGTGAGATTTAAAAATCGATTAACGCGCTTAAGGAACTCCTTACGCAAGGCGAGGACCAAATCAGGCATAGCGAAAGTGATAAAAGAGGTGAATCTGGCCATATCCGTTATCGAAGAGACAGCGAAAAAGGGCGAGGAATATTTAACCGAATATTCCAGGATAGAAAATAGACTGGCAAGACTGAAAAAGAAGGAGCGCCTGGAAAGAAAAAATTCGCTAAAGGAAAAAAGGAGGATTGAACAAGAATTCGGAGAGCCGATCAATGCTATAAGGGAACATTATAAGGCGATAAAATCATCCGAGGCAAAGTTCACCAAAGCAAAGAAGGAACTCATCGCCGCGAATTTGCGGCTCGTCGTGAGCATTGCCAAAAAATATACCAACCGCGGGCTATCTTTTCTCGATCTCATTCAAGAAGGGAACATCGGCCTGATGAAGGCAGTTGAGAAGTTCGAATATAAACGCGGATACAAATTCTCGACTTACGCGACATGGTGGATTCGTCAGGCGATAACGCGCTCCATCGCTGACCAGTCGAGAACCATCAGGATACCGGTCCACATGACCGAGACGATCAATAAGTTGATAAAGGTATCCCGGGTGCTCGTCCAGCAGAACGGTAAGGAACCGACGCCTGAAGAGATAGCCCATAAGATGAGAATGCCCGTGGATAAGGTGAGGGGGATATTGAAGATCGCCCAGGAGCCGATATCGCTCCAGACGCCGATAGGGGATGAAGGCGATACGCATTTCGGCGACTTCATAGAAGATAAACGCGCCGTATCGCCGGCTAATGCCACGGCCTACTCGATGTTAAAGGAGCAGTTAGACGATGTCCTCTGCACGCTTACGGAGCGCGAGAAAAAGGTCCTGCGCCTGCGCTTTGGCATAGGCGACGGATATTCTAGGACGCTCGAAGAAGTAGGGGCCGTATTCAAAGTAACGAGAGAGCGCGTGAGACAAATAGAGGCGAAGGCGCTGAGGAAGTTGAGACATCCTACCAGGGCGAGGAGATTAAAGAATTTCCTCGCAATGGCTGTGGCCGAATAACAAGCCGAATAAAAAGTTTTGACAAGGATGAGTTCGATATGTTATACTTTAGCACTTTAAAAGGCACGGTATGAAGACATACATAGCGAAACAGAAAGACATACACAGGGCATGGTACGTAGTCGATGCCAAGGACAAGATACTGGGTCGGCTCGCGACCAAGGTTGCCACTTTATTGATGGGCAAGGGCAAGGCGATTTATTCTCCTCATCAGGATGTCGGCGATGAGGTTATCGTCATTAATGCTCGAAATATAAAGACCACCGGCAAAAAGTTGAGCCAAAAGGAATATAAGAGATATTCGGCATATCCCGGCGGGCTAAAGATAGAGACGCTTGAAACCGTCCTAAAGAAAAAGCCGGAATATGTCATAAGGCACGCTGTTAAGGGCATGTTGCCTAAGAGCAAACTGGGCGATAAACTTTTGAAGAAACTTAAAGTATATCCGGATGGAACACACCCTCATAGCGCCCAGAAGCCGAAGGAATTAGTGGTATAAAAAGGAAATTATTATGGCAGAGATAATTCAATATTTCGCTACTGGAAGGCGAAAAAATTCGATAGCGCGGGTTAGACTGCTCTCAGGTACCGGTAAGATAGTGGTAAATTCGCGGACCTTCGAGAATTATTTTTCGAGAGAGACCTATCGCCTCATAATAATGCAGCCTCTTGAACATGTGAAACTTCAATCGAATCTCGACATCTACGCGAACGTCGAGGGCGGTGGTAACGGTGGCCAGGCGGGCGCTGTGCAGTTGGGCATAGCGAGGGCCATCGTCAAGATGGACGAGGGTTTGAGGCAGACCCTGAAGAAGGCCGGGTTCCTGACGCGCGATCCAAGGATGCGCGAACGTAAGAAATACGGCAGGAAAAGGGCCAGGAGGAAATTCCAATACAGTAAGAGGTAATCCTAAAATTTAGGAATTACGATTTCCGACGGAAATTCGAAAAACCTATCTGGTCAACTCCGACGATATTTTTGTTGACAGGGTAGGTTTTTTAATTTATGATTAAGTGTGTTTATCGTCGAGGAAGAGATAAATCTATCGGTCATTGCGAGGCACGCAGTGCCGAAGCAATCTAAAAGAGAGATTGCTTCGTCGCCTTCGGCTCCTCGCAATGACGGATGTCACTATTAGAGGTGAAGACATGTTTAAAGTTGGCATAATAGGCGCAACGGGTTATACGGGAGAAGAAATAATCAAAATTCTGTCGACCCATAGCAGGATAAAGATAACACACCTGTCCGCCGTTTTAGATAAAGAAGAGCCGATCTCAAATATCTTTCCTTCCCTCAAGGGAAGGGTAGACGTGATTTGCGAGAAACCGGACGCGGAAAAAGCGAAAGATGAAGTCGATATAATATTCCTAGCGCTTCCGCATAGGGTTTCAATGGAATTCGCGCCGACATTTTTAAGGGCAAAGAAAAAAGTCGTAGATTTAAGCGCGGATTATAGACTTTCTCCTGACGCCTATAAAGTATGGTACGGTATTGAGCATAAGGACAAAGGTAATATTCAGGAGGCGGTCTATGGCCTGTCTGAGATATACCGCGATGAGATTAAAAATGCGTCATTGATCGCTAATCCCGGCTGCTACCCCACGAGCGTCGTGCTTGCGCTTGCTCCGCTCATCAGGGAGATGGCCGTAGAAAGGGAGTGCATAATCGCCGACTCAAAAAGCGGAGTGACAGGCGCGGGAAGGAGGCCTGACCTCGCGCTCTCTTTCGGAGAGGTCAACGAAAACATGAAGGCGTATAAGATAAATGAGCACCAGCACAAGCCGGAGATAAATAAGATTTTGTCTTCCCTGGCGGGAGAGGAAACGGATGTGATATTTACACCGCACCTTGTCCCGATGAATAGAGGCATATTATCAACGATATATGTGAGGTTGAAGAAGAAGTTGGAGTTAAAGGCCGCGTTGAATTTGTATAAAAATTTCTATTCAGGAAGGCCCTTCGTTCGGATCTATGATGAAGGCAAATTTCCCCAAATACGGAATGTTGTTGGGACGAATTTTTGCGATATAGGCATAAAGATAACAGGCGGTGCGTGTGTTCTGGTTTCCTGCATCGATAATCTACTGAAGGGCGCGGCGGGCCAGGCGGTCCAGAACATGAATATAATGTGCGGATTTGATGAGACGGAAGGGCTGATTTAAATTTTTATGATTATTATAAAAGGCGGAGTTACGGCGGCTTTAGGATTTCAGGCGAACGGCATAGCGGCCGGCATAAAGAAATCCGGCAGGAAGGATTTGGGCCTTCTATATTCCGAGGTTCCGGCCGCCGCTAGCGGCGCGTTCACTACTAATAGATTCCAGGCATCGCCTATCAAGATAAGCAAGGCGCATTTAAAGAATCGGCTGCACCAGGCGATCGTCGTGAATAGCGGAAACGCGAATTGCGCGAACGGTAAAATTGGCGACAGGGACGCTCTTTTAGTCGCGGAGTTCATAGCTAAAAATCTTGAGATTCACAAAGGAAACGTCCTCGTTGCTTCAACCGGCATAATAGGAAAATATCTCGATACCGAGAAGATAAGAAAAAATATTCCTAAGCTTGTTAAGGGTTTATCGAAAAGAGGAGGCGTTTTATTTTCCGACGCCATCCTCACGACCGATACAAAAAGAAAAGAATTCGCGGTGAAGGTAAAACTGAGGTCCCATTCCGCCGCGATAGGCGGCGCGTGCAAGGGTGTAGGAATGATATATCCGAATATCAAAACGGAACGACACGCCACGATGCTCTGTTTTATTACGACAGACGCGGCCATTTCAAAAAGGATGCTTGAAGAGGCTATTTTTGAGGCGGCTCAAGGATCTTTTAACATGATATCTGTGGACGGCGATATGTCCACTAACGACGCATTTTTTATTTTGGCTAACGGCCTCGCCGGTAATAAAACTATTTTCTCGAAAAACGGTGATTATCACAAATTTTTAGAAGCTCTGAAGTTCACGGCAAAGGAACTGGCCAAGATGATGGTCAAAGACGGAGAAGGCGCCACGAAATTCGTGGAGATAAAAGTCGCGGGCGCTGAAAGCGATGACGACGCGAAAGCGATAGCGAGAATGATTTCCCGCTCTACGCTCTTAAAATGCGCTATATTCGGCTCCGATCCCAATTGGGGCAGGATCGCCGCGGCCTGCGGCGCAAGCGGAGTTGGTTTTGATTCAAGCAAAATTGACATATATTTGGGCGATGTAAAAGTAATGTCAGGCGGAATGAGTGTCAAAGGGTACGATGAGGGAAGAGTGAAGTCGGTTTTTAAAAAAGATAATATTCATATAAAAGTAGATTTAAAGAGCGGCTCGCATAGCGCCACTGCATGGACCTGCGACCTGTCGAAGAAGTACGTGGACATAAACGCGGAGTATCCAACTTGAAGGAAGCGATTAAGAAAAGCGACGTTTTGATAGAGGCGCTGCCTTACATAAGGAAGTTTTTTGAAAAGGTGATAGTGATAAAGTATGGCGGCTCCGCGGTTGACGAAAGAGGCATGGACAGGGCAATCTTAGAGGACATAATGTTCATGAACTATGCCGGCATGAATCCGGTAGTCGTCCATGGAGGGGGCCCTCTCATCTCGAAGATGATGCGGAAGGCGGAATTAGAACCGAAATTCATTAATGGCAGGAGAGTTACCGATACTCACACGATCCATATAATTGATAGGGCCCTTCACGCGATTAATAAAAAGATTGTAGGAACTTTGAGGGAGATGGGAGCGAAGGCGTTTGGACTCAGCGGGAAAGAGAATAACCTGATCAGGGTCAAAAAGATGGCGGTCGACTACGACCTCGGATTCGTGGGTGAAGTGACATCGGTGGATACGACGGTCATAAGAAGGCTTTTAGAAGATAATATAATACCTGTGGTATATCCCCTAGGCGTAGGGAGAGATGGAAATATCTACAATGTGAACGCCGACGATGTGGCGAGCGAATTGGCGATTGCGCTCAACGCGGAGAAATTTGTCCTCCTCACAAACGTGAGAGGGATAATGAGGAACAAGAGGAGCGTAAAAACCTTGTATAATACGCTCAACATAAGCCGGATAGGCGGGCTCATAAATAGAAGCGTCATAGATTCAGGGATGATACCAAAGGCATTGGCATGTGTCAACGCGATTAGGGGCGGGGTTAAAAAGGCGCACATACTGGACGCGTCAATTCCTCACGCGCTTCTATTGGAGATATTTACGGATAAAGGTATCGGGACGGAAATTGTAAAATAGTATATCTATGAAAACAGACGATATTATAAAGATATACGATAAGTATATCATGAGTACGTATAGAAGGGTGCCGCTCTGTATTGAGAAGGCGAAGGGCGCAAGAGTCTGGGACATAGACGGGAAAGAGTATCTGGACTTTTTCCCGGGGTGGGCCGTCTCAGGGATAGGACACTGCCATCCAAAGGTGATTAGCGCCATAACCGCTCAGGCGAAAAAGTTGCTGCACGTATCCAATAATTATTATAGCGTTCTCCAGGCGCGGTTGGCCGAAACAATCATAAAAAATTCTTATCCGGGGAAGGTCTTCTTCGCGAATTCAGGCGCTGAGGCGAATGAAGCCGCAATAAAACTTGCGAGATTATACGGCCATGATAAGGGCAGGTTTGAGGTTATAACATGCTTTAAATCTTTTCACGGCAGGACCCTCGCCATGATTACCGCGACGGGCCAGGATAAAGTGAAAAAGGGCTTCGAGCCGCTCCCTGCCGGATTCGCGCACGTTCCATTTAATGACATCGAGGCGATTAACGAGACGATCACGGATAAGACAGCGGCTATAATGCTCGAGCCGATACAGTGCGAAGGCGGAATAAATATCGCCAGGCCCGACTATCTCAAGGCCTTGAGGGCCATATGCCACGAGAAAGATATAGTTTTGATTCTCGATGAGGTCCAGACCGGCATGGGCCGCTCAGGCAGGATGTTCGCGTACGAGAATTACGGCATACTGCCGGATGTGATGACGCTCGCGAAATCGCTTGGCGGCGGATTGCCGATAGGCGCCTGTATAGCGGCTCATAAATTCAAGGATGTATTGACGCCAGGCACACACGCGTCGACCTTCGGCGGATCGCCGATAGTATGCGCCGCGGCATTAGCGGTCTTTGACGCGATAAAGAAAGAAAAATTATTGCGGAATACGAAATCGATCGGCGCTTATTTAAGGAAGAAATTGGAAGGCCTGAAGGAGAAATATCATTTCATAAAAGAGATAAGGCAAATGGCGCTCATAATAGGGGTTGAATTGGCGATTAAAGGCGAAGATATTTATAGACAGTGTTTAAAGGAAGGTCTCCTCATAAACTGCACCCAAGATACGGTCTTGAGGATAATG
>Ga0155748_150_pt4 | contig 22038 bp, 28 predicted proteins | sample RifCSPlowO2_01_FD_107402 | JGI IMG/M metagenome (GOLD analysis project Ga0155748, IMG submission 107402) | Omnitrophica bacterium RIFCSPLOWO2_01_FULL_45_10
ATTTTTGAATCAAAGAACTTGGAGAATTCCTCCAAGACGCGAAGCGACTCTTTTACCCTCTCTATATTGGCGGCAAAAATATCAGAGTAATTTCCCCTCTTTAACTGATCATTAATTTTACGAGGATTTGAGCCGACATCGGTTAGCGCGTCTCTATATTTGACGAGATTCTCCTGAAAGGGAACGAACTCCTTAATTCTTTTCGATATCCTGTGACGGATACCCCTAAGATCGTTTGTCAAGGCTTTTGAATTCAAAATGAAACGCGTTATATCTTCGCAAACTCTCAGGCCCTCTCTCGACCTATTGAAGTTGGCGTCGATTATGCGATATATCGATTTCTTCACTTTTTGGATTTTAATCTTTTTATTAACGCGGAAGTGGAGTAACCTTTGATATAGGGCACCCTTCGCACCCTGCCTCCATAAGATGCTACGAACATTCCGCCTACTATATCTTTTATATCCCAATCCCCGCCTTTTGCGAGGATGTCGGGCCTTATTTTTTTTATTAACACGTTCGGTGTCGCCTCATTAAATATCGTGACGTAGTTAACGCATGCAAGAGCCGCGAGGACCTTAGCCCTATCAGCCATATTATTTATAGGGCGCCCCGGGCCTTTTATAAATCTTACTGAACTGTCACTGTTCAAACCCACGATCAGTATATCACCCATGAGCTTCGATTTTATTAGATATTCGACGTGACCCGCGTGCAGGATATCGAAACAACCGTTGGTAAAAACTATCTTTTTGCCTTTCGACTTTAGTGTCTTTAAAATTATTAATAACTTATTAAGGCTTTTTATTTTAATATCCATCCGGATCTTTCTACCTACACCCTATACCCTACGCCCTAAACCCTACCTGAACATTTCCCTTTCAACCAACTCACAAATTATATGTCCTATCATGATGTGAGATTCCTGTATCCTGGCAGTCTCTTTGGAAGGGACCAGTATAGATATATCGCAAACCTCTTTAAGTAATCCGCCATTCTGACCCGTAAGTCCGATGGTAACTAAACCCAGCGCCTTAGCCTTTTTTAATGCCTCTAAGACATTTTTGGAATTTCCGCTCGTCGAGAGAGCGATCGCCACGTCTTTAGATTTTGCCAGCGCCTCGAGCTGCCTTGAAAAAGTTATCTCGTATCCGTAATCATTAGCGATCGCGCTCAATATGGACGTGTTCGTGGACAAGGCGATTGCGGGTAATGCCGGCCTTTCTTTTTTAAATCTCCCGACGAGTTCAGCGACTATGTGCTGGCTGTCCGCCGCGCTTCCGCCGTTACCGAAGATAAGGACCTTGCCGCCGGCTTTTAGAGAGATGATTATCGCTTTTGCCGCCTTCTCGATACTCTCTATCTGACGTTTATATAAAAGCTCTTTCGTCTTTATGCTCTCTTTAATTATATTTTGTATGGCCTTTTCCATGGCGCCTTATCACCCAAAAAATATCTTCGCTAAATCATACAAACGCATATCGACCGTCTTGAGCATGCCCACCGCCTTCTCTATCTGGACTTCCACAATCTCGTTTCCCGCGAGGCTCGCCATGTACCCGAATTTTTTACTCATGACAAGGTCCATTGCCTTTACGCCAAATCTCGTAGCGAGCACCCTGTCAAAGGCGCTCGGCGTTCCTCCTCTCTGAATATGTCCCAGAACAGTGACGCGCGTCTCGAATTTAGTGAGCTTCTCAACCTCTTCAGCCAATATCTCGCCTATGCCGCCGAGCCGGACATGGCCGAAGGCATCAAGCTTCTCCTCTTTCGTAACCACCTGGCCGGATTTAAACCGCGCCCCTTCCGCGACCACTATTATAGAGAATCCTTTACCTCTTGCCTTGCGCTTCTTTAAGACATCGCATACCTCATACAGATCGATTGGAATCTCAGGAATCAGGATGACGTCGGCGCCTGACGCAAGACCCGAATATACCGCTATCCAGCCGGCATGCCTGCCCATTACCTCTACTACCATGATGCGGTGATGGCTTTCGGCCGTGGTATGGAGCCGGTCTATCGCCTCAGTCGCGATATTAACCGCCGTATCAAAGCCAAAAGTGAAATCCGTGGCACTTAAGTCGTTATCTATGGTCTTTGGAACCCCGACTATATTAAGGCCCAGATTCTCTTTTATGAGTTTATTAGCGGCGCCCAGCGTATCTTCGCCCCCTATCGCCACAAGCGCGTCGAGTTTCAATTTTTTATAATTCTCCGCGACCTTCTTAACGTCATCCTTGTTCTTATAGGGATTCGTCCTCGATGTGCCAAGGATGGTGCCGCCTTTCGGGAGGATACCCGATACCGAATTGAGGTCCAGTTCTATCGTGTCGTTATCTATTAGGCCTTTCCACCCGTTTTTGATGCCTATGACCTTGATATTATCATGCACCGACTTTCTAACGACAGCCCGTATGACGGCATTCAATCCCGGACAGTCACCGCCGCCTGTTAAAACTCCGATTTGTTCCATCTCTTAGCTCCTCCAAAAATTTCTTAGTACTCTATGCTCCCCCTGAACTGGGGCGATTGCCTTTCATCTTTTTTAACATCTCTCGACGACTCTTCCTTATGGACAATCTTAACGACGTGGACGCGTATATTTATCGGCTCTTCAACGCCCAGCATGTCCTGAACCCTCGACTTGATTATTCCCTGAATCTTCTCAGTGGTTTCTGGAATATGGATATCCGAGAATAGCGTAACCCTGTTAATTATGGTAATGCCCTTCTTGCCGGCCTTTACGTAAGGCCTCAAATCCTTGACCTCGGGTAATTGTTTAAGGGCCCTTTTTATGAAATCCTCTATGGCCGTCAGGGATATAGTTACCTGACCATCGGGATTCTCGAACGCTATGGTCTTTTGCCTCCTAATCTTGCCCATCGTTATCTGTATCACCATTATGCTTATGAATACGAGAAGTACGCCGGTTATACCCAATATCAAACGGATATTTGTTGTTGAGTAGATCATATTCAATATATCCATTATGGAATCCAGCGGAAACAGGTTTAAAGATATGACGATGAGCAATCCCCCGACAAGAATGAAAACAAGCGTGTAAAGAAAAAGCGTAAGTCCCGAAATGAATTTCATGTCACCCTCCTCTTCTCTGATTATGAGCGTGGACGGCCTCAACTACAACATTGACCTCAGACAAGATTAGTCCCGTCATCTTCTCGACCACGCGCTTTGCGTTTACCTGAACCTCATCCGCTACCTTTGTTATCTCCATCCCATACTCGACAATAATGAATAGGGTCAATTTCAATTCGTTGTCTTTCATCTGTATCTTGACGCCCCTCGGCTTAGTCTTTCTCACCAGACTCTCCAGAAACTGAAAATCGCCTCCTCGGCCCATCGAATTGACGCCCTTAACTTCCATGGCCGCCATAGACGCTATTTGGGTAATACAATCGTTATTTATTCTCACGGTTCCGAGATCGGTATCTCTATTCCTTTCGATTGAATCTTGACTCATAAATATGCCTCTCTTTTACTCCGCTTTCCCAAAAAGCGTTTCGACGAAATCGGTTGAAAATCTGCCTCTTAAGAAAGCCGGATCGTTCATGACCCTCTTGTGAAAAGGTATAGTAGTCTTTATCGGTTCGATTATAAATTCATCAAGCGCGCGGCGGGCCTTTCCTATCGCTTGCTGTCTATCGCTGCCATAGGCAATCAATTTCCCTATCATCGAATCATAATAGGGAAGAATCTCATAGCCCTGATAGACGGCTGAATCCACCCTTATGCCGTGCCCGCCTGGCAAATTAAGATTAAGAATCTTCCCGGGCGAAGGTATAAAATTGTTATCCGGGTCCTCCGCGTTTATCCTGCATTCGATGGCGCTTCCGGTAAATTTTATATCATCCTGTTTATAACGAATCTGCTCACCCGCGGATATCCTTATCTGTTCCTTTACAATATCGACCCCCGTAACCGCCTCTGTTATCGGGTGTTCAACCTGAATCCTGGTGTTCATCTCCATAAAATAGAAATTGTTTTTAGAGTCCAATAAGAACTCTATCGTGCCCGCATTGACGTAGCTAATCGATCTGGCGCATTTCACCGCCAACTCACCCATCCTTCTCTTGGACTTTGGATCGAGCATGGGCGAGGGCGTCTCCTCTATCAACTTTTGATGGCGCCTCTGGATGGTGCAGTCTCTCTCGCCCAAGTGAACTACATGGCCATATTGATCACCCAATATTTGTATCTCAATATGGCGCGGCTTTTCTATATATTTTTCTATATATACGTCAGGATTCCCAAATGCCGCTTCAGCCTCTCTCTGGGCCGTGAGAAAAGCGCTTACGAGCCGTACGTCGTTATGGCAGATGCGCATGCCTTTGCCTCCACCCCCGGCTGCCGCCTTAACGATAACCGGATAACCTGTCTCTTTCGATATCTTAAGAGCCTCCTCCTTTGTCTTGACTACGGTTTTGCTCCCCGGAATTGTCGGTAGGCCCGCCTTCTTGGCAGTGTGCTTGGCGGCCATCTTGTCCCCCATTAACTTAATATTTTCCGGCGTAGGCCCTATAAATTTTATCTTGCACGACTCACATATCTCGGCGAAGTGAGCGTCTTCCGCCAGGAATCCGTATCCCGGATGTATCGCCTCCACGTCCGTGATTTCGGCGGCGCTTATTATGCTGGGAATGTTAAGGTAACTATTTTGAGCCGGCGCGCCGCCTATACAGACTGCCTCGTCGGCAAATTTGACATGCAGAGAATTGATATCGGGCTCGGAATAGACAGCGACTGTTCGTATTCCGAGCTCCTTACAAGCCCTAATAACTCTTAATGCTACTTCCCCTCTATTCGCGATTAGTATTTTAGAAAACATAACTAGTCTATATCGATTCCACTACAAACAGGGCCTGGCCATATTCGACAGGTTCCGAGTTCTCTACAAGAATATCCACTATCCTCCCCTTAACCTCTGATTTGATCTCATTCATCAATTTCATCGCCTCTATGATGCAGACCACCTGGCCCGGCTCTATCTCGCTGCCTATATTGATATACGGCGGCGCCTCGGGCGACGGAGTCCTGTAGAATGTGCCGACCATCGGCGCCTTTATCTCGACTACGTTCTTTTTTTCCGCTGTCGCCTGTGCTTTACCGGTTTTTTCAAGTTGAGGTGTTATTTTCTGCGGAATTATTTCTACCGTCTTTTCAATTTCGGCTCCCGCGCCTTTCCGCAATCTGATTTTAAGGCCGTCCTTTTCCACTTCAACCTCTGTCAGGTTATTCTCATTCATCAGGTTTATCAAGTCTTTAATCTCTTTAATATACATATCATGCCTCTCTTTTAACAGGTCAGCACTTCACACCCTGTATCTGTAACCAATACCATATCCTCAATTCTTACCCCTCCGAATTTAGGTATATATATTGCCGGTTCAACGGTAAACACCATGCCGGGCCTTAATAAATCGTCATTCATCTTGGACACCGTAGGACTCTCGTGAACTTCCATTCCCACGCCGTGGCCTAGCGCGTGGCCAAAATATTTGCCAAATCCCTTATCGCCTATGTATTTCCTGGCCGCAGAGTCTATTTCCGAGATGCGCCTGCCCGGGATTATCATCTCAATCGCCTTGTCTTGAGCCGCTGAAACGATATTGTAAATTTCCTTGAACTTCGCTTTTATCCTGCCGAGAAACAGCATCCTTGTAATATCTGAATTATATCCCTCCAGGCTACATCCTATATCTATCATGACAGGGGAATCTTCCTTAACAGTATTGTCGGAAGGGATTGCATGCGGTTTGGACGTATTCCGTCCCGCGGAGATTACAGGCGGAAAGGCGCTCTTGGCCCCGTTTCCAATGAAGGATATCATGGCCTCGATGCTTAGGGACTTCTCCGAGGTTCCGATTTTTGCCAACCTCATTATTTTACTCAAGACATCTTTTGCGAGCGCAATGGATTTCCGGATAGCCTTTACCTCGAGCGAATCTTTTATACCCCTCATATCTTCTACAACATTTTTAATTGGCGCCAATTTAGCGTTCAAGGTAGACTTCAGCCTGCTTGCGACTTCATACGACAGATTCATCGATTCAAAACCGACCCTTTTCAAAAGACCCTTTCCGACAATTTTCTCAATCGTTTCGTATGTGGACGATCTTACTAATTCTATATCAAATAATTTTAAAGAGTCCCGCGCTTCCTCAATATATCTGGAATCTGTTATGAAGAAGGCCCTCTTTGAAGTTAACAATAAGCTTGAGTCGCCGTCGCGAAATCCGCTCAAATACGATACGTTCGCCTCATTTGTAACTAAAAGCGCGTCAAGGGATCTTTTTTTAATCTCCTCGCGCAGCATATTGAGCCGATGATTATAGTCGAACACTTTTTATCCCTCTATAAGCCCTATGGCCGCCTCGAGGCCCAATAAATAACTCATCTTACCGAATCCTGAAACCTGCCCTTTGGCGACAGGCGCGACAAGCGATGTGTGCCTGAATTCCTCCCGGGCATATATATTCGATAGGTGAACCTCAACCGTTGGTATATCAACCGCGCTTATGGCATCACGTATGGCGACGCTCGTATGCGTGTACGCGGCGGGATTTATAACTATAGCGTTAAATTTCCCTTTAGAATTTCCTATTCTCTCAACGATATCGCCTTCATGGCTCAATTGTATGATTTCAAGTGCCACCTTTTTTGACTTCGCCAATTTTTCAAGGTCCTTGTTTATCTCGTCGATCGTCACCGTGCCATATACGTCGATCTCCCTTTTCCCAAGGAGATTAAGGTTAGGCCCGTGTATTACTAAGATCTTGCGCATACTTAATCCTTTCCGAACTTTTTGCCTTGTGCGTCCTCCGCTTCATCAATGAGCATAACGGGGATACCGTCTCTTATCGGATAGCGCCTACCGCACTTCGTGCAGATAATTCTATCGCCTTCCAATTTAAGATCTGCTTTGCACGCCGGACACGCGAGTATATCCATCAAGTCCTTATCTATCATGCCGCCTCTCTCAATTTCACCTTGAATTGCGGATTTAATCCGTAAATCACTCCTCCGACCATACTAGTTATGAACAAGACCAAAAACCATAATATCCCTATTGCAAATGCATTTTCACTGCCGATCATCGGACTGAAAAAAACGACCATCGCCCCTTCTCTTAGGCCCAGGCCGTTTATCGAAGGCAGAAGGCTTACTACATTGATTATGGGAATACGCAAAAGTATTTCCGACATGGAAATTGGAGTTCCTATGCTGGATGCCAAAATGCCTATAGAGAGGAAGAAAAAACCCTGGCTTACGATAGAGATGAAGAATGACTGAACAATCAACGCCTTGCGGTGCCTATATTGATGAATGGCGTTGTAAAGATCTTTCAACTTCTTTTCAAGCGGCTTGAACATAATTAAAATAAATGAAAACTTTCTCGCGAAATTCTTATTGGTCGCGAAGACGAGAACCACTATTGAGCATGCCGTAATCAATAAGACTATCTGTCTGACGGGCCGTTCCACAACTTGACTGCCTGCAAAAAGTAAAGAGATCGAAGCTATAAATATCATGGTGAAGAGGCCGATTACCCTGTCGACGAATACTGACGTTATGGAGCCCAAATTGTCCCTTGAGTTCCTGCCAAGATAATACGCCTTAACTATATCTCCGCCTACCGCAGTCGGGAGAAAATTATTGAAGAAATAACCTATGAATGTTAAGGACAGCGCGTCCCGGAATGCGATTGGGATGTCAGAGGCTTGAATGATAAGTTTCAGCCGAAAAGACGCTATGGTTATGGCCGCGATGAATGCCAAGAATGCTAAACAGAAGATCCATATCTTCGTGCCTTTTAAGACGCCCGAAATCTCGCCATATTTACCCCTCATCACATATAATAATATCATGATAAGGGCCGCGCTTACAAATAGACGCAACGAAAAGACAAAAATTTTTTTCATGATAGGAAGTAATAATTTATCATAATTAGGAGGGCAAGTAAAGCAGAATTTGGCTAAAAAAGGCAGAGGTATTTAGACAGATTAACCCTTAACTTTCGTCTCCCGTCTCTTTAGAATTTTCTATAATAAGCACGTCATCATCTGCGGGCTGGGGCTCAGGGATTCCTTGCTGCCTTCTTAAATCTTCTATCTTTTTAATAGGACGCTCCAATTGATCGCGCCTTGTAGAAGTCAGGTTATTATATTCGTCCTGCGTCTCTTTAAGTTTCCTGCCCAGTTTGTCAAAGGACTTTATGAACGCGTCCCACTGTTTATTGAAGGCGCCTAATAGAGACAGTATCTGTTTGGCGCTCTTTTCGAGGTTGAAGTTATCTACCGCCTGTCGTATGACAGCGAGGATCGCGTACAATGTCAGGGGCGAGCAAACGATGACCTTATTTCTCAATGCCTCATCCAGGAGATTTCTATCATTCTCGTTGATAAAGGCATAGGCCTGTTCATTCGGTATAAATACTATTACATAATCAACCGTATTCTCTTCAGGATTTATATAAGACCTATTCGTTACCTCTTTTATCCTCATCCTCGCGTCCCTTAAGAACTGCTCTTTACATCTATCCCGCTCGCTATCAATCTCTGCCTCAGTATATCGCAAATAATTATCTAAAGGAAACTTGACATCCATGTTAACCTTGAGGCCCTGAGGAAGGAGGAACGTATAGTCCGGGCGCGTGTTCACGGTATCCTGCACCTTCTCTTTATGGTAGTTTACATCTTCGATAAATCCCGCGAGCCGCAGCACGTCTTCTGCCATCCTCTGGCCCCACTGGCCCCGGGCCGTACGGGAGGCCAACGTGTTTCGTAAGTGGCTCGTAGTTTCCTGGAGTTTGGTTGTCTGCTCGGCGGCTGCCTTTAACTGGCTCGCTACCTCGCCATACTTCTGCTCTCTGTCCTTCTCAAAATTTATCACAAGCGTTTGAAGTCTTTCGAGCTCGCTATTCATGACTCCAAGCGTTTGGTCTATGAGTTTCTTTTTCCCATCAAGGTCTTTTTCTCCGTCATGTAATTGTTTTGAGAGAAGTTCGCTTGAGAACTTTTGAAACTCAGATGTTATCTTTGACAATGCGTCCAATGAAAGTTCGCCAAACGATTCCTTTAGCCGTTTAACGACGAGTTCTATATCCTGGCCCTTTCTCGAACCGAATCGCAAAAAAAAGATTATCACCAGGCCCATGGCGAGCCCGCAGATCAAACCCAATATGGTCAAAATAATAGTGGTCATAACTTCTTTTTACCAACAAATCTAGTCCTTAAATCGTATAGAACCGCTTCAAGGCCTTCTGCCTCATCCTTCGATAAGTTATTCCTTGTCTTATCTTTGAGCATGCCAAGGGTATCTATTATGAATTTGGCATTGTTCAAATTTATATCCTTCTTCTTCGATATCGGATTTTCAAGGTCTCCCAGCGAGACGAGCGCCTCCATCATAAGTCCTGATAAGAATATGCCAAAAGTGACTTCGGGAACCTGCGCTTGATTCGGCCCCTGGGAAGCATCCTTCTCCCTACTGACGGCCTCCTTCCATGCCTCATCTATCTTCTTCTTCGCTTCTTCATTAGCATTCTCTTCCATATCGCCTCGTCTCTACCCGCCTAATCCCAAAGACTTTTTTATTTCAATGATTTTGGATTCGGCGGCCTCGATGCCTTTCTGGACTATCTCCTTGGACCTGTTAAATGCTGCCTGATCGATCAGTCCTAAATCAACTTTTATGACCGCATCCGCTGAGTCAGATTGGTATCTGTTTAACTCCTCGCCGGTTATCTGGAAAGACTGAAGCAGTATTTGAAATATATTTTCTATTCTCTGCCCGCACCTTACGCAGAAACCCACATCGACTGCCAATATATAATCAGCGCCGAGGGCCTTCGCGATTCTTGTCGGGACGCTATTCTTTATGCCGCCGTCGACTAAGAGCCTCCCATCGACACGCACAGGACTGAATATGCCGGGCCAAGAGCAGCTCGCCCGCACTATATCAACGAGCTCGCCCTTTTGGTAGATGACCTCTTCGCCTTTTTCTATGTCTGTTGCGACTACTGCCAAAGGAATTCTACAGTCCTCAAATCTCTTATTGTCAATGAGTTGCCTGATGGCGCCCTCCAGTTTATCTCCCGCCAATAATCCTATTGTGGGAACAACGGGGTCGAGAAGCTTGCTTAGAGTAAACTGATATGCCGTCTCTTCCATCATCTTAAGCGTCACGCCAGCGGCATACGAAGCGCCTATCAACGCGCCTATGCTCGTCCCCACTATCATGTCAATAGGTATCATCTCGCGCTGAAGGACCTTAAGCACACCGATGTGCGCCAGACCCCTCGCGGAGCCGCCGCCCAAAACTAACGTAACCTTCTTCTTCTTTCTGAAAAATGCCACAGCTATCCTAAAATTTTGGTCAAATATTCTACGCTGCGCCTTATGACATCAGGCGTCGCAGGCCTGTGGGTCTCTATTACTTTAATTGTATCGGCCTTTAGATACGGTTTGAGGATGCGAAAGTCAAATGTCCCAAAACCAGGCGCCTGATGGTCATGTATCGACCCGATTATATCATGCAGGTGAATGCCGAGCAAGCGATTAGAAAACCTGTCCAGCGTATCTTTGTGATTTCCAAGGCCAAGCCGTTCGAAGACCTCCGCATGGCCGGTATCATGCCAGTAATATAGGCTGCCATCCGGGAAACGCTTGAAGAGGATCTCTAATTCTTCCGGCAAGGGAATCTCTCTATAGTAATATCTATTCTCTATACCCAAAGCAATCCTTGAGTCTTTAGCGAATGGCACGAGTTCTTCCAAGCTCTTTATGACATTATCAATAGATCGGCCTTTTCGATCCTCCCTTTCTTTTACCATCTTTTCCCGAAATTTGTCGAAAGCGTCTTTTTCGCCTATCAGTGAAGCCAGCTCTCCAATTCTATCCTTGATCTCAATACGTCCGATATGCAACACGACAGCCCTGGCCCCGAGCCGTTTCGCGTAAGATATGGTGTTCTTCGTAACGTCTACGGCGCGTCCGCGCTCCCCGATGTCGTCGGATGCGAGTGAATAGTAATCTGGTGAGGCATGAGCCGGCTCCACCTCTTTAGGCAGAGGACATATATTGTGCAGACTCGAAACCTTTATCTCTTTCGAGTCTACAAGCGATACGATATCCTTTACGATATTTTCGGTCAAAGAAAAATTCAATTCGACAGTGTCAAAGCCGATAGACTTTATCTCTTTTATGATATCGGAACCTTTGGCGTATTTATATGAATTCCAGGAAGTGGATAGGCTGAACATTATTCAGAATGCTTAGGTTTAGGGGTAACGATGACTTGCGCATACAAGTTTAAATTCAAATATTTTCGAGCCACTCTCTTTACATCTTCCTTAGTGACTTTTTTTATTTCCGCCTCGTATTTATAAAGATTATCATAGCCGAGGCCGTAGAGCTCATCCAACGCGCTTGCAAAAGAATAGAATAGGTTTGTCTGCAATTTTAGTCTATGGTTAGTCATCAATTCTTTTTTAGCTAAAATAATTTCCCCATCTGACGGCAATTTCCGGCAAATCTCTCTTATCTCGCCGATGAGCGCCTTCTTAGCGGCTTCTATTTTTTCCTCTGTAGTCGCGATGTAGAATACGAGATAGCCGGTATCAAGCATTAACTTCTGCGCCGCGCCTAATGTATATGCCAAAGATAATTTGTCTCTCAATTTATTAAAGAGCCGTCCTGAATGTCCGGATAATACAGAGCCGAGCACATCGAGGGCGTACCTATCCATATTCTTAATATCAGTCGTCTCAAAGCCCATGAGGATGAGTGACTGCTCCTTCTCCATTTCGAGATCGGTCAAATTAACTTTTTTGATTTTTCCGCCTTTATATTCGGGCATCTCTTGAGTAGCCGCGTTCAAACTTCCAAATAGATCTTTTAGCATAGTCAACACAGACGAATTATCAATGTCGCCCGATACCGCTATCACCATATTCGCGGGAACAAGGTAGGATTTGTAAAACCTCATGAGGTCATCTCGCGTTAAAGATTTGAGCGACTCTTCTTCACCGCCGATCCTAAGGCCATACGGCGAATCCGGAAATAATTGTCTTCTAAGTTCATTGAAGCCTCTTTGAAATATGTCGTCATCATCATTCTTGAGCATGGCCAGCATGCGCGTCTTTGTCTTGTCAATCTCATCTTCTGGAAAAGTCGAATCTGTCAGGATGCCCTGCAAAATACCTAAGGCAGTAACGATATCCGGCTTCAGGACCGTCACATTCAATCCAAAGCCGTTGAAGCCGCTGAAAGCGCTTATATTCCCGCCAAGAGATTCGATATATCCCTTGATCTGGCTCTCATTTTTAGATTGCGTTCCCTTTAAGAGCATCTCGCCGGTAAGGCTCGAGATGCCATTTGTCATCTTATCTTCTATCATGAGGCCGCCGAGAATAGCCACGGTAATGGCTACGGTGGGCGTCTTCGTGTCCTCTCTCAACAAAACCCTTAGCCCGTTCGGAAAGGTCTCCTTTTTAATGATATCTTTTAACGCATCTTCAGATTGTTCTTGAGCCGCAAGGGAAGCGCAGGTTTTGTCTTTTGCCGTCTTTGAAGAACGGGGGGCCAATCTTACTACGGTGAGATTTTTATCTGTCAAATATTTCGTCGCGACATTATTTATGTCCTCTTTCGAAACGCGCTGAACGGCCGTGACATATCGATTGGAGAATTCATGATCGCCGGTCAGTATTTGGCTTAAAGAGATATCGCTGGCAACGGCCTCCTGCGTCTGACGCGCATATAGATAATCGCTCAAAACCATTCGCTTTGCGGCCCGAAGCTCATCATCACCTACAGGCATCTCTTTAATCTTAGCGATCTCTTCGAGAATCGCCTTTTCCGTGCCATCCATTTTTTCTCTATCCGTTAAAGCCAAAATGGTAAATAGCCCCGGCTCCTGAGGCGTATGGTTCCAACACGATATCAAATGCACCAGCGCACGGTTCTTAAAAAGAACGGTATTTAATCTTGAATTATCGCCTCTTCCCAAGATATTCGCCAAAATATCCATCGCGAAGAGATCATAATCGAGTAAACTTGTGGAATGGAATCCCATTGTCAAATAAGAAAGATTGATATCCATCTCCGCTTCCGCGGTTCTCGTCGTCAATTGTGTCGGCTCAAAATCTCCTGATCCAAAAGGGCCGTAGTCCGGAAGCTTAAAATCTTTAAATTCGGCCTCGGCGATGGCAATCGCCTTGGATGCGTCTACGGCGCCAACCATGCTTATAACCATCCTGTTTGGGACGTACATCCTGTTGTAAAACTTGACCACATCTTTCCTCGTTAAACGTTTAAAAGTTTCCTCATATCCGATTGTGGGATATCTGTAAGGATGTTCAAGATAAGCGGTCTCGTTGAGAAGTTTAATGATACGGCTTTCGGGTTCGTCCTCATTTAACTTTATCTCTTTTAATATTACCTCTTTTTCATTTTCCAATTCACGGATATCAAAGACCGAATTCATCATCATGTCTTTTAACAAAGATATTGCCTCGCTCAAATATTCCGATGACACGGATACATGATACTCTGTCAAATCCTTGGATGTGGAGGCGTTTAAAAACCCGCCGTATGACTTTATCTCTTTCTCTATGTCGCCCACCCTTCTTGTCTTCGTGCCCTTGAAGACCATATGCTCGACCAGATGAGATATTCCGGATCCGAGATATTCACCTTCAAGGCGCGACCCCGCCCTTATCTTAAGGTTGAGCGAAACCAAGCCCTTAGGGCCAGAATCCTTCGCCAAAATAATGAGGCCGTTTTCTAAAACCTTCTTAGAAACGGCCTCTTCTGGAAGTTCTATCTTTTCAGCGGCGCTTACCGCGCCGCAGGCAATAGCGTTGAGCAGGAATATTAGAGACGCGCTAACTGCCAGACGTATGCGGAAAAGTTTAGCAATTACCACGCCATCTTTCTCTTGCGGCGCTTGCGCTCGCTTGGTTTCTCGTAATGTTTTCTTGCCTTAAGGGTTCTTAAGATACCCTCAATCTCTATCTTCTTCTTAAATCGCCTGAGCGCCTTCTCAAGCGGTTCGTTCGCTCCGACGTTGATTTTCGGCATTATGTCTCACCCCTTTTCAAATGAGCGTATAATATTATCACGTGCGATGCGCATGCGTCAAGGTTTTAACTTGTTGTGCCTATTCGGCTTGAACTTCAACTTATGCCAAAACTCTTCGCTTTTAATCGGGGCGGCATATGACTTCTTCGCATAATAGTATATGTCGTTGTCGGAGGATACAACCCTCAAATTCCTTCTTTGCCTTTCCGGGATCTCATCAACATATTTCTTAATATACTCGTCCGCGTTTCTGGCGGGCACAACACTAAGCGCTGTATTATTATCATGGTTTAAATCAAGATATTCCCGTGAACTGTCGAATACGACCGTTATGGCGTCTTTATGGGTCTCTTGAAACGTCTTGAGATAAGAAATAAGTTTTTTGGCCGATTCGATGGATTCCTCTTCAATATCGTCGATATCGGATTCGCCGCTTCGTATAAGATTCCATCCATCAATGATTATCGGCACAGCTACCTCTTTCGCAAATATTTTAGTCTTTTTTCGAGCCGGGAGGCGATTTGAATATGCTCCCCAATTCCTCGACAATACCTTTTGTCTCCTCCGTAGTCTTCTTTAGCGCTTCCCGCGTAATTCCGACCCCTTTTTCAGCTATGCCCTCGGCTGACAATAACGTAGTGGAAATGGCGCTTGTCAAACTTCCGAGGTCGAAGTTGGCAAGCCCCGCGATCGCCGTATTTCTAAGGGTCCTTACAACAATTAGACTCACTAATGTCTCCAGACTGCGAACATCCGAATATCTTTCATCGAGATTGAGATAAAATTCGCGAACAAAAGGAGGGCTGCCCTTAGAATAGTCTTTGTAAACGGCTTTGCCTATCCTTAATCTGAGGTCGTCTATTCGCAAATGCCGCGCTGGCGCCGTTTTTTCTTGTTGCGTGTCATCCCTCTTGGATGCCTTCACAACTTTCAGTGCGTGGAGATTCAGTTTGCCTTCAGCGTTTTTTACTACCATGAGTTCGTTGAGATAGATGCGGAGTTTTTTAAGATGCGGGTCGCCGCGCATAATGGAGACCGGATCATAATTAATGTACACTTCAGGCATATCAACCATGACCTTCTCGACGAAGTCAGTGGGATTGAAAATTTTCAATCCTTCTATGTCGATGATATTTCTTGTCAGCCCCACATTCAAACCCTTCATCTTCAATTGAAGACCTGTGACAAATTCCACCCCGTTTTCAACCATCCCCTTAACAATCGCGTCTTTAAAATATGAAAGCGCCAATAGCGCTATGAGAAAAAATATAGCAATTGTAATTATCTTTTTCATCTTATCCCTTTCTCTTTCTACCAAATTTGCCACGCAAATTTGGTGCCTACTTCTGTCGTACGCGTGGTTTTAACTGGAACCCATTAGGGCTACCAAATTTGCCACGCAAATTTGGTGCTTACTTCTGTCGTACGCGTGGTTTTAACCGAGACCCCTTAGGGCGGCTATACAACAGGACAAAAAAGACTACAAGACTAAATAAAGCCAAATTTATAACACTGAAGACTCGCCAAACTGTATCCTTTGAGCAGAACGCAGACGGCGCCATCAATATCAGGCAGACCCATATACCCAATGCCCAGACTACGCTAATATCTTCGGAAGACCGTCGCCTGATAATTCTAAATATGAGCGGAAGATTGAAAAAAGGCAGCACAACTGCCGCAAAAAGAGCGATATTCTCTATCATGTACTTAAGCCCGGCCGATATACTCTCCTGTCCTGGTATCAACTGTGACGATTTCGCCTTCTTCTATGAATAAGGGGACGTTAACTTTTAGCCCAGTCTCAAGGGTTGCCGGCTTCATCACCTTCCCTGATGTGTCGCCTCTTATGCCGGGGTCAGACTCCGTGACCTTCAAGTCGACCGTGACCGGCAATTCTATTGTAACCGGCCGGCGCTCATAATACAGAACCTCGACCTCCAGATTTTCCTTCAGATAATACCTTGCGTCGCCTACCATCTCATCGCCTAATGTTATGGTCTCATACGAAGACATATCCATAAAATGAAAACCAGCAGGGTCGGAATAAAGAAATTGGACATTCTTCGACTCAAGGTCCGCCTTCTCGACGCTATCGTCGGGACTGTAACGCATCTTTATTATCTTTGAACTGAGAACATTCTTGAGAGTTGTTTGATATATGGCCCTCAAGTTTCCCGGAGTTCTATGCTCTATATCAACTACAATACAGAACTCCCCTTTATCCTTTATTATCATTCCCTTTTTTAATTCCGATGCTCTCATTTTATATTCTTCCTCACAATACTTTAACCTTAACCGCCTCTTTCTTCACCTTTTCCTTCTTGGGCATCACGATTTCCAAAACACCGTCTTTATATTTCGCGTTTATGCCTTCGCCTGTTGCTTCGCTCGGAAGTTCAAGGACCCTTTGAAATCTGCTCTGACTCCTCTCCTGTCTTATAACGCCCGGCAATATTTCTTTCTTCATGACTTCGCGTTCCGCCGATATTTTTAATGTCTTATTAGACTCTAACGAGACATTGATTTTATCTTTATCAATCCCCGGCAGATCCGCCCTTACTACAATATCTTTCTCTGTCTCGGAAACATCAACCTTCATATCGGATTCGATTCCACTCACAGATAAATTTTTGTCATCGTTGGGATAGGTAGAGACAATGTCTTTCATGAAGCGATCCATCTCTTTCTTCATACGAATGAGCTTATCACGCGTCGTCTGCCACTCATCATAATCCTCATCCGCAGGCCCGACTTCGGCATAGACAAGAGATGAAATCGTTATCAGGGTTAAGACGATTATTGTGCTTTTCTTCATATCATATCTCCCTGCATACCTACGATAGGATAAACCAAATCGCGAAAAAATTCAAGCCTTTACTCTCTCTTGAATGAAACTATGAGGGTGAAGGACATTTTGGGAACCGTGAGGGTCTTCGGGAAAGCGGGAAATGGCGCCGCTTCACGCATACTCGATGTCGCGACATTAATTAAATCACCATCGTCTGTTGAGGTAGCCCTGTCTATATCAATCGCCGCTAATGAGCCGTCCGCGCTTAAGGTAAAAACCAAATGCACATCGCCTGTTTTATCCCGCGCTTTATAATTCCTCTTAAGTCTATGCCTAACCCTCTCTCGAATTAACTGGTAATAGTTTATGTAATCAGGGGTGGATTTTAATTGAACCTGCCGCTTTGAGGCCTTGGTGATATCGACCTTTGCCATTTTTTCTTCTCTTACTGCTTCATCGCGGCTGGTATTATCAGATGGCCTTATATCAATTGCCTTTTTTACTTCAACTTTAGGGGTTTCATGTGATTTCAACTCTTCGGCTTTTGCTTTCTCAACCTTTATCGGCTCTTTTATTACGACATAATCAATGACTATCGGCTTTTGAGACTCATGACGCTGTTTGATCAATCGCGCATTATAAAAGGGCGCTGCCGCCATCGAGTGAATCAGTATTGAAACTGCAACTGCATTTTTTATCGTCATCTTTAGTAAATATTTTATTTATCTTTGATAACTTTCTCGAGGGCTTGTTCTATTTTAACGTAATCTTTCCTGAAGGATTTCTTCTCTCTTTGTTTGGCTATCCGAGCCAATTCGTAATCCTCGATTTGGTCAAGAAGTTTCTGCTTTATTGGAAGATTGTCTTTTCTCATTTCCCATGTAGTGTTACTTTTTCTATATTAATATACATCAGATCGCCTTTAGCATGCTTTGAATGGGTATCTATATGGATACTTTTTTTGAACGGCGGCCCATCTACAACCAACGTATGATACTCTCCTTCCTCTCCGCAAATGTCAAGTCCAGTTTCAGCATTTATTACCCGCAGTCTTTCCAACGAACTTCTATTGAGTTCCATTCCAAGCCAATCTATTGTAAGATGGGGTTTCTTCACACAGGAAAATATCACCCTAAAGTTGTATGCGAGAAGGCGGTTGAGAAGATGGATCCTGTCACATCCCCACAATGGTGTCAGAACATCGACGCCAGAATATTCACTACATTCTCTTATCCAATTGGGGTAGCCGTCAACCTCCGCGATATCGCCAGTAATCAAAGTCCCTATTCCATGTTTTTCCTTCAGATAAAGTATAGCATTTTCATAACTTTTTTTGAACGGTTCATCGATCTCCAGCATATAATGTGGGAGCGACATGGCTTCTGCCTGGTACTTCATAACCTTGAGTGGATGGGCAAGAAATTCTGAGTCACGATGAATGAAAGTAACTAGACTTTCGATCTTGAAACCAGCTAATTTGGCTTTATAAAAAGCTAAAGAAGAATCCTTGCCGCCGGTCCATAATATGGCCGCGTTACCAACCCTTTTATCCATAACTTATTTGTATCTTCTTCGCGATAGATTTTTAGAATTTCGCCTTTACGCCGGCGTACGCGGAGAAAGGCGCCGTGCCATAACCAACGAGTTCTTCATAATGTTGATTAAATAGGTTGTTAAATTTGGCGTATAGCGAAAAATTTTTCGTTACATCGTAAGTTGTTACGAAATCAACTACTGTATATTCTTTTATCTTATAGCCCCCTGAGTCCGCCATAGGCCCATTATACCTTAACCTAGCGTCGAAACTCAATTTCTCTATTGGCTGCCAAAAACATTCTACAAATAACTTCTTTTCTGGCCTCCTCAAAAGGTCCGTATCATTCTGCAGGTTCTTCGTCTTTTGATATGTAAAACCTCCCTGCACTGTAATCCTTGAAAAGGGTTTAATCTTTGTGGATATCTCGATACCGTGCACTCTGGCCTTTCCCATATTGGCATATTGGTCGGTCACCCATGTATCGGGATGATAGACCGCGTCTATCAAATCTTTATATACCGTGTGAAAATATGTAGTAGCGACAGTTACCTTCTCTCCAAACAAATATTGATCGATGCCATATTCATAAGAAATACTCTTCTCTGGCCTCAGGTCCGAATTGCCTCCTCCGATAGAATATGAGGCAATCGCGGGCGAAAATAATTGATAGAGAGCCGGCGCCTTGAATCCACTCGCTATTAAACCTCTTATCTTCGTACCCGTCACAAATAGATACGAGCCGTCCAACCTATACGTCTCAAAAGTGCCTGACCGAGAATGGTGACTGATTCTGACGCCCTGTGTAGAGGCGAGACGGTCGGAGAGGTTGAACCTATTCTCTAAATAGAGGCCGGCTTCTCTCGAAAAGACTTTCGACTGGTCAGTTACACCAAAGGAGTCCTCATAGTAAAAATCTCCTATCTCTTCTATATAGTCATATCCGATTATGATGTCATCAATATCCATTATATTTACGTTATTGTTATAATCGAATTTGAAATACTTGCCGGTATATTTGTCGCTTAGGTAATCGCTTGCGGGCGGGTCATCGTCGAAATCCTGCCTTATCACTTCCATCCGGCCCAAATGAATATTCTGCCTCCACCACTCGAATAGTTTAAACGAGAGATATGTTGTCATGAATGACTCTCTATAGCGCCCCACAGTGTTATCATCGTCTTTTCTCGTAAAACCATTATCGTATTCGAATCGGGCACTTGTATATCTCAAGGTACCGCCTGCCGTAAATTTATCGGCTATGTCGTAATCCACACGGCTCGCTACCGCTGTCCGTTCGTAGGGATCGGCCTCTTGGTTATCATTCTTCGCCTGAGCCTGAGATATTCCTCTAGTATCAAGCCGCGAGGCGGCAATGGAATAATGAAAACCCTTTGTACTTGCTCCGGCCTCAAAATTTTCCTTATGTGTATAAAATGAGCCCGCCTCGTATGAGGCATTCACGTATGGCGCTTCCGGCTTTTTTGAAATTATATTAACTACCCCGGCCATGGCATCGGAGCCGTAAAGCGCGGATTGAGGTCCTCGCAATGTCTCTATCCTATCGACATTATCCAATGTGAGATGTGCTAGGTTATATGCGCCATTCGGAGAAATGGGATCGTACGCCTTTACGCCGTCTATCATTATGAGCGTGTGATTCGAATTTCCGCCTCTTGTGAATATAGAGGTGACGCCTTGAAACGCGCCGGATTGAACGATGTCTACTCCGACCTCTTCCCTCAAGGCATCTTTCGTTGTATCAATCTTTTTTCTTTCAAAGTCTTTTGCGTCAACAACGGATATCGAACTGGAACTGGAGCCCAATCTCTCTTCTATACGCGACGGCGTAACGATTATCCTCTCCAATTCTGTTATAGGCCCTAGAATAGTATCAAGCGGCGAAATCGCCGTCTGTAACAATTTTTTCAATATGCTTGGTCTCTCTTCATCGGCCTTCGCGGTTGAAACAGCATTTATAAGAAAAAAAATTACCATCACTAACAGTAATCTCTTCATTTCCTTCTCCTCTTTTATGATAACAAAAACCCCGCACCAAAAATGATGCGGGGCCAGTTCCCTGATTTTACTAAACCCGTATATACCGATGTTCTCGCGACATCAGACCCAAAAGTATTGACTTTTTAGTTTTTACTTTTGAGTTTATTATATAGGTAGGTCTTCTGACTATCGCGCCTTCTTGACTGCCTTCCCATCCAAATAATTAGGACAGTGGCTTGAGTGCCAAAAAGTTTTCCCATATCAAATTATTCTGTGAAAATTTGATATGGACGTGATTACAGCGGCGGGACCGTTTCCGTTTACACGGAATTCCCTATTAAGCCCTTTCAGGCGCCTATATAGTTCTAATATATCAAAGACGGCTAAATTATACCGGCGGAACATAATTGTGTCAAGATAATTTATCTGGCGTAAAATATTTTGTTTCGATTGATGTTTTTGGGCACAAAATATTTTACACTCGCCTAGTACTCTATACCTCGGCGGGCAGGGATGCCCTTCTTATAAGGATGCTTTATCTCTCTCATTTCAGTGACAAGATCGGCGCACTCGAGGATACAAGACGGGCAATATCGCCCTGTGAGAACAATCTCAACGTCTTTGGGCTTACGGCTGATAATATCGATGACTTTTTCACATTCAATCAACCCTAATTTTAGCGCGACGTTTACTTCATCAAGGATGACAAGGTCATATTTTCCCGACATTATAATTTGCTCGGCTCTCAGCAGGCCGCTTTGCGCACAAATTTTGTCCAGCATCGTAGGCTTGCCTTTTATGAAACAACCCCTCCCGCACTGCTCGGCTTTAATATTCTTTATCTTGCTTAGAGCCTTTAGTTCACTATATATTCTTCCCTTTATGAACTGCTGTATGTATACCTTATATCCCGCCCCGGCGGCTCTTATCGCTAGCCCTATCGCGGCTGTAGTTTTCCCCTTCCCGTTGCCAGTATAAACCTGCACCAATCTTTTTTTCGATTTATATGTCATCGGTTTACCCTGGGCAAAATATGGAATATGCGCCTTTGCCAAAGAGGCAGACAGATAAGACGATTATGCCCGCAATGATTACACCGCAAAATATCGCGGGCAACGCGTATCTGAATTTAATCTTAAATAGACTCGCCGCGATGCAGCCGCTCCAGGCCCCGGTCATGGGAAGCGGCACCGCTACGAATAACATCAGCCCGAGGGCTTCATACTTTTGAATCAAGTCGGCCTTCGCCTTAGTCCTCTCGAACAGCCAATCAAAAAACTTCTTCCATAATTTAAATCGCCTAAGCCGCATCGATAGAGGTTCCAGTAGAAAAAGCGTTGGAACAATCGGAAGAGAATTGCCGAGTATGGACAGGAAAAAGCCCTTGACCGGAGTAAGTCCCATCATCAAAGCCGCCGGTATGGAGCCCCTCAATTCAGATATGGGTAGAGCCGCCAATATAATTGTGATCCATTCTTTTGACAATCCCTGGAATAAATTTCCGATCGCTTCAGTCATTTTCCGGCCAGCCTTCTTTTCCAACCAGTGGCACGAATGTACAGCCACAGACTTCGTTTGTTTCTAGCTCCTCGCCATTTTTCTCAACAACC
>Ga0155748_158_pt1 | contig 21834 bp, 24 predicted proteins | sample RifCSPlowO2_01_FD_107402 | JGI IMG/M metagenome (GOLD analysis project Ga0155748, IMG submission 107402) | Omnitrophica bacterium RIFCSPLOWO2_01_FULL_45_10
GAGATTCCGCGCGAAAGACGAAGGGTTTGACGAGGCGATTTTAATGAACACCAAGGCCTTAATCGCCGAAGGCGCGACAAGCAATATTTTTTTGGTTAAAAGAAATATAATAATTACGCCCCCATTGGAAAGCGGGATCCTTCCCGGCATCACAAGAGAAGTTATCATTGGAATTGCCGGAAGATTAAGGCTGAAGCTACGGGAAAGGTCGGTTTCGTATCGGGAACTGTTGAGTTCAAATGAGGTTTTTCTTACCAATTCGCTCGTCGAGATCCTGCCTGTTGCGAAGGTAGATTCTAAGAGGATCGGTGACGGCTACCCCGGCCCCATCACAAAACTCCTCCACATCTCCTACCAGAAAGAAGTCATTAAAGAGGTTACATAAAATATTTTGTTTCAATTGATATTTTGGCAGATTGACCAGCAGGAGCCCTTTCGGCGGATTTTGCCATCAAGGATTATTAATATAGTAGTAGGGCACACTTCAGTGTGCCCCATGGCAATAACAACGGTAATATATCAAAGTGGTTGTGCGGCCTTGGCAAAATCTATCCCCAGAATTTGCTATGTCAAATTCTGGGATTGCCAACGAATACACTATTCCCGAATTTTACAGAGAAAATTCGGGGATTACGCCTCAAGGGCATCCTGCCGGTATCTGCCTAGAGAAAACAAAATAATTTACTTGATGGGTGGGTAATAAAAAAGTATTGTAAACTTTATACTGCGAATTGGTTGACAATTGGCCTTGCGTAAGGTATATTTGTAGGAAAATAGAAGGAGTGTCGATGGAACGAAAGAAGATAAAAGCGCTTCTTGAATTGCCGCTCGCGGAACTTATCTCAAAGGCCGATGAGGTGCGGCGAAAGACGCTAGGAGCAAAACTGGAACTATGCAATATAATGAACGCGAAGTCCGGAATGTGCCCTGAGGACTGCAGGTTCTGCGCGCAATCATCGCGGCACGCTACAAACATATCGCGCTATCCTTTAAAAAGTAAGAGAGAAATAGTAAAAGCGGCAACCCGCGCGAAGGAGATAGGAGCTCACAGATTCGATATTGTCACGAGCGGCGAGTCGCTTTCGAAAAACGACCTCAACAAAGTCATCGACGCGGTCAAGGAGATAAAAGAAAGAATAGGAATCGCGATGTGCGCCTCATTAGGGAAATTGGATGAAGAAAGTCTTGCCCTACTTAAGAACGCGGGCCTTTCAAGATATCATCATAATATCGAGACCTCGCCGCGTTATTTTCCGAAGATAGTCACTACACACTCGTTTCAGGAAAGGATAGATACCATCAGGGCCGCCAAGAGGGCGGGCCTTGAAGTCTGTTCGGGAGGCATAATAGGGATGGGCGAAGCCTGGGATGACAGGATCGACATGGCTCTAATATTGAAGGAGTTGGACGTTGATTCTGTGCCGCTTAATATTTTGGTCCCGATAAAGGGCACCCCTTTTGAAGATGCTGACCAGATATCTCCTACGGACGCGATAAAGACAATCGCTATATTCAGGATCGTGTTAAAAGATAAACTCATAAAGGTGGCGGCAGGAAGAGAATCCGTATTAAAAGATTTTCAAGGGATGGCCTTCATGGCCGGCGCGAACGGCATGCTCATTGGCGGATATCTCACTATAGAAGGTCGGGATCTTTCAGATGACCGGACCTTGGTCGAGGAGATAAAAAGAACTTGGACCGCATAGACAGATTTTTAGAATTAAGGGCTCGAGGGGGGCTTAGGCGCGAACTGCATCCGATTTCCTACCGTAAGAATGGAAAGATCGTTTTGAAGGGCAAAGAGTATATAGATTTTTCTTCGAACGATTATTTAGGATTGGCGGGTCATCCCCGGCTTGTAGAAGCCGCAAAAGTTGCGCTCGATAGATTTGGAACCGGTTCGTCCGCCTCGCGTCTTTTGTCGGGAGACCTTGAACTCCATCACCGGTTGGAAGATGAAACAAGTCGATTTAAAGGCAAAGAAGCGGCTCTTGTCTTCAATTCGGGTTATCAGGCAAACTTAGGGCTATTCAGCGCCCTTTACGGGAAGGGAGACGTGATATTTTCTGACAGGTTGAATCACGCCAGTATTGTAGACGGGATCCTCTTGTCTCAGGCTGCCGCCTTTCGTTTTCGTCATAACGACGTAAACCATCTGAAGGGGCTTCTTAAAAAAGAGAGAAAAAAGTTCAAAAACGCGTTAATAGTCACAGAGACGATATTCAGCATGGATGGGGATAGGCCGCCGTTGGGTGATCTGGTCGAATTGAAGGCAAGATATGATTGCGCCATCATGGTCGATGAGGCCCATGCCACCGGAATTTACGGCCCAAGAGGCGCCGGCGTAGTTGAAGAAGAGGGGAAGGTATCAGAAGTGGACTTGATAATGGGAACATTCAGTAAGGCCCTTGGAAGTTTCGGCGGCTACCTCGCCGGCCCAACGAAGGTGATAGATTTTTTAATAAATAGGTGCAGAAGTTTCATATATTCTACGGCCCTGCCGCCCGGTATTATAGCGAGCAGTCTGGAGGCCCTCAAACTGGTTAAGGAAGAGCCTCATCGGAGGACGGAACTCTTGGGCCGCGCGCGATATTTTCGGAAAAGATTAAAAGGGATGGGATTCAATGTAAAAGGCGAGTCTCAAATCGTGCCCCTCGTGACAGGAGAGAATAGCAAGACGATAAATTCAGCCGGGACCCTTCAGGAAAAAGGTTGGTGGGTCATGCCCATAAGGCCGCCGACCGTTCCAAAAAATGAGGCGCGTCTCAGATTCTCGCTGTCATTTCACCAGGACTTAAAAACTCTCGAGCGGCTTCTAAACGATATAAAATCCTATGTCAAAATTTAAATTCGTGGACAGAGGATTTAAAAAAACGGCTCTATTGATTCCGGGCTGGGCGACCGATCATAGAGTTTTTGATCGACTAAATATAAAATCTAATTTTTTAATACCCATTGAGTTTTCTATTCGCGGCTTCGAATTTGACTTGAAGGCATTCATGAGAAAGAGCGGGTTGGAAAAGGTATCCATAATTGGTTGGTCGATGGGAGGCCACATCGCGTTAGATTTTTTAAAAAATAATAAAGGGGAGATAGATAACTTAATTCTTGTAAGCGTGAGGAGAAGGTACAAAGGCGAGGTAATAGAAGATATAAAAAAATCTTTAAAAAAGAATAGGCGACCGTTTCTATATAAATTTTATGAGGATTTTTTTTCTAAAAATGAAGCAAGAGAGTACGATTGGTTTAGGAAGAACTTATTAAAAAGTTATTTGAACACGATGCGGCTCGATGGCCTTTTGGAAGGATTAGATTATCTTTCAAGATGCAAAATTCTTCCTGTAGATTCAAAGGGTGTAAAGATAATAGTTGTTAACGGCAGAAACGATAGCATAGTCCCTGCGGAAGAAATCAAAGGATTAAAGAACGATTTCCCGCAAAGCGAATTTTTTCTGATAGAAGGCGCGGGCCACATGCCGTTTTTGAATCCGCAGTTTGAAAAGATATTTGAGAATAATGAGACAAAAGATCGATAAACGCGTAGTAGAAAAAAATTTTTCCAGGTGCGCCAATCTTTACGACGAGTATAGCGAAATTCAATCCTTTGCCGCGGACGAACTTATAAAAGAATTACCAGATCACGACTTTATTCGCATCTTAGAGATAGGCTGCGGAACCGGCACCTATACGCGTCTGTTACGAGAGAGGTTTAATCAAGCGCGCATTAAGGCAGTGGACATATCCGGATCGATGATCGAAGCGGCGCGCCGTAAATTACATGCGGGCGGCATAGATTTCATCACGGCAGATGCCGAAGAAATAGAATTGTTTGAAAAGTTCGATCTCGTAACTTCCAATGCGGCTTTTCAATGGTTCAGCGACGTGGCCGGAACGATTTCGAAATATGAAAACCTGCTCACAGATAACGGCGCCATGTGTTTCTCCACTTTCGGGCCCTTGACTTTTCGGGAGTTAGGTATTGCGCTCGAAAAGGCATTTTGTGTTCAAGGGCCGATATGCGCCAGTAAATTTTTGGAAAAGAAAGAGCTTGAAGCGGTTTTGAAAAGATGCTTCGGAGATATTTTCGTGAGAGAAAGGATAGTAAAAAGAACATACCCGTCCGTAATAGAACTGTTGAGCAGGATAAAGTACACTGGCTCAAGGGGGTGCGGAAATGATGAAAAATTTTTGTGGCTCAAACGTACCGTCAATGAAATAGAAGAGATTTATAGGTCCATGTACGGCCAAATCGAGGCAACATATCAGATATTTTTTTGTAAGGCCCTAAAGTGAACGCCCTCTTTATTACGGGGACCGATACCAGCGTAGGCAAGACCGTAGTCGCAGGCATGACTGCCAGATGTCTCATTGATAAAGGATATAGCGTTGCTACTCAGAAATGGGTAGAGACAGGCGTAAGTCGGGCAGGCCGCGATATCGACACGCGTCTTACGCCCTACAGTTTCAAACGAGCCGCTTCCCCGCATCTTGCGAGCCGGCTCGAAGGAAAGACAATAAGCACAGCAAAGATAAACCGTTCTTTTAAGACCCTGATTCGGAATTTCGATTTCGTCGTCATCGAAGGGACCGGCGGCCTCTTGGTCCCTTTAAATAGAAAGGTACTTTTGATCGATGTCGTTAGAAAATTAGGTTTAAGCGTTCTTGCTGTCGCGGAAAATAAACTGGGCGCGATAAATCATACGCTTTTGACCATAGAGGCATTGCAATCACGGGATATTCCTGTTTTGGGAATAATATTCAATGAGCCGCGCAAAGATATAAAAAGAGATGGATTAGTTTTAAAAGATAACCCTCTGGTAGTCGGGAAGTTCTCCGGCGTTCAGGTTTTGGGAAGCCTGCCGCATGCATCCGATTTGAATTCTTTATATAAATATTTTAAGCCGATAGGGGAAAGAATATGGGCCCGATTGGACAAAGTTGGCTCGGGAAGGATTTAAAATATATCTGGCATCCCTATACGCAGATGAAGGACTGCCGCTTGCTTCCGCCTATCCTGATAGAGCGCGCAAAAGGTTTAAAGATTTATGACGATCTGGGGAATTTTTATTACGATACCATATCGAGTTGGTGGTGCAACGTCCACGGACATAATCATCCAAAGATAGAAGACGCGATAAAAAAGCAGATCGGATTATTAGAGCACGTATTATTTGCCGGATTTACACACAGGCCCGCGATTCAATTAGCTGAAAAGATCATATCTATTACGCCTAAAAATCTGAGTAAGGTATTTTTCTCGGATAACGGTTCTACATCTGTTGAGACCGCGCTCAAGATATCGTTTCAGTATTGGAAGAATACAGGCAAAATTTCGAAAACGAAATTCGTATCGCTGGATCGCGGCTATCACGGAGACACGATCGGCGCCATGGCGGTGAGCGGCGTAAGTTTATTTAACAAGGTATTTAAGGAACTTTTTTTCGAATCATATAAGGCCCCGTCTCCATATTGTTACCGGTGTCCGATGGGCAAGAGTAAAGGAGCGTGTGATTTTGACTGCATAAATCCGCTTGAAGATATTCTGAAGCGCAAACATAAAAAGATGGCGGGTCTCATTTTGGAGCCATTGGTGATGGCTGCCGGCGGCATGATAATATATCCCGGGGAATATCTTATAAAAGCGTCGAAACTCGCCAAGAAATACAACGTTCACTTGATATTGGATGAAGTCGCGACAGGCTTTGGCAGGACGGGCAGAATGTTCGCGTGCGACCATGTGGATATCGAGCCTGACTTCATCTGCCTTTCCAAGGGCCTGACCGGGGGCTCTCTTCCATTGGGAATGACGTTGACAACGGATGATATCTACAACGCATTTTATGCCGATTATGAAAAAAAGAGGACATTCTATCACGGCCATACATATACGGCCAACCCCATTTCCTGTTCCGCCGCGTTGGCGAGTCTGAAGATTTTTGAAGAAGAGGATGTGCTGGGAAGGCTTAGGCGCCTCATCCCGCTTTTTTCTCGAGGATTAGAAAGATTCAGAACGCTTAGAGCGGTAGGCGATGTGAGATATATAGGAATGATAGGCGCGATAGAGTTGGTCAAGAATAAAAAGACGAAAGAAAATTTTGGTTTCAAAGATAGGATAGGTTTAAAGATTTATAAAAGAGGTTTAAAGCGTTCTCTCGTCCTTCGGCCATTAGGCAATGTCATGTATCTTTTCCTGCCCTTATGCGTCAAGAAAAACGAACTCGAGTATATTTTGGATAATACTTATAATATTATCAAATCGATTGACACACATGATATTTTATAGTAACCTTTTTAAAAATGTCCGATAATCTGTTAAAAAATCATATCATCCCCGTTGCGGTCCTTACGCTTCTATCTTTCTACTTATTTTTTTTCCATTCCGGTAATTTGGCCCTGACTGACCCTGATGAGACATTCTATGCCCAAACGGCGAAGGAGATGCTTGCCAAGGGCGAATGGGCAACGCCCTATCTATACGGCAAGCCGCAATTCGAGAAGCCCATTCTTTTCTATTGGCTCTTGGAGTCTTCTTACAAAATCTTCGGTATAAATGAGTTCGCGAGCCGATTTCCCTCCGGCCTCTTGGCGCTTTTAGGCGTAATCGGAATATATTTTTTGGGGTCGATTCTTTTTAATAAACGAGCCGGACTGATATCCGCCCTGATCCTGGCGACGAATGTGGAGTACGTAATCCTTTCAAGGGCATGCGTGACGGATATGGCCCTATTCGTCTTCCTGCTCTTGGGGTTCTTATTTTTCTTTCTCGGATATATGAAAAAGAAGGGCAATTTTTATATTTTCGCGTCCGTCTTTTTCGCGCTCGCCACCCTTACAAAAGGGCCCATCTATATCATCCTAGCCGGCGCGGCGCTAATAATATATCTTTTCATCATCAAAGATTTGGGCGCGATTAAATGGCGCTTTTTTTTAGCGGCCGCAGCTGTCTTTCTTGCCATAGCATTGCCGTGGTATATCCTGATGTATAAATTGCACGGCAAAGATTTCATAGACGTATTTTTCGGATTTCATAACATTACAAGATTTCTGGAATCGGAACACGAAATAGGTTCCGGCCCCTTCTACAACATACCCATTCTGTTCGGAGGGTTCGCTCCATGGAGCGCGTTTTTGCCGATCGCGTTATGGCGCATGTTTAAGAAGGCAATGGCTAAAGAAAGGGCGGCCATATTTGTACTTACATGGTTTTTCGTCATATTCGCGTTCTTTTCATTATCGAGCACTAAATTGGCTACTTATATTTTCCCCTCATTTTTATCGTCAGCGCTGGTTGTGGCTGTATCATGGGACGAATTCCTTAAAGCGGGCGCGCTCAAATCGATTAAGGGGATGAAGGTCTCTTATTATCTCTTGATCTTTTTAATGTTATTTGGAACGATCGGCGGCATCGTATACGCGAAGATTGACTACCCGGTAATTTCATATGGGCTTTCCGTCTCATTCTTATTTTTGCTCTTTGGGTTTCTTCTGTCGTTCATAGCGGCGCTAAATAAAAAATTTATGGCGGCATTTCTATTCATAGTATACGCGCTTCTCTTATTTTTATACCCGTTGGCCCTTCTTGTCCTTCCCGCTATCGAGCCTTATGAGACGTCTAAAGAGATATCCCTAAAACTTTTATCTCTTATGAAGCCCCATGAGCGCCTTGGCTCTGAATCTAACTATCTCGCTGGCCTGGCGTTTTATGCGGAAAAAACACCCATAGATTTCGATAAGCATAACACCCTCATCAAATTTTTGGCCTCTGAGGAAAGAGTATGGTGCGTGTTGAAAGAGAAGAACCATATTCAACTTTACGACCCGGACATAAACCGCGATTACAGATATATGCAGCCCTCTTATATGGTATATTGCATTGGGAAGAGATGCATAGTGACCAACAAGGCGCCGTATGACGGGAAATATATCGTTAAACGAGAAAGGGAAAATGACAGGAAGTGATATTTCTTTTGTCTTTCCCATGTTCAATGAATCTCTGAACATAGAGGAGACCTTACAAAAGACATCGGAACTGGCCCGAGAGATATGCGACTCTTACGAGATTGTCGTGGCAGACGACGCTTCTACCGACGCTAGCGCCGAGATCGTGGGAAGGCTCGCCTCGCGTGACGAGCGCATAAAATTGATTCGTCTTGAGAAAAACACTAAATTCGGCGGCGCGCTAAGAGAAGGGTTGAAGGCCGCGTCAAAGGATATAGTGCTCTATACGGACGCGGATTTTCCGGCTAAAGTTGAAGACGTAAAGAGGGCGCTGACTTTGCTGGACGGCGCGGATGTCGTAACCGCATATAGTTTAGTATTAAAAGATGAGAGCGTCAAGAGGATCATCATGTCGAAGGTTTATAACTTTCTCGTTCAATTCTTATTCGGATTGAATATAAGGGATATAAATTCTGGACTTAAGATATATAAGAGAAAGGCGCTTGAGGGGCTTCGGTTGAGGTCGAAAAGCCCATTTATAGATGTTGAGATATTCGCGGAATTGGCTAAAAGAGATTGCAGGATCCGGGAATACGGCCTTGTATTCGACCTCCGCACGAGAGGCGCGTCCAACATATCGAAACCGAGCATAGTGGCGCAGACATTCTGGGACATGTTGGTTTATAAATTTTCTGGGTGAAATTTTCGAACTATATATGAAATATCTCATAGTGGCCGCGGATGATTTTGGGATGACGAAGAGCATGAATGAGGGCATTGTCAAGGCCTACAAGGAAGGCATAGTAACATCGATTAATTTCATGCCTTCAGGCGAGGCGTTTGAAGACGCTCGTACCTTGGCGATGGAATTGAAATTGAAGGAGATTGGCGGCCACCTTGCCCTGACCGAAACCTCGCCTGTCGCAGAGCCAGATAAAGTCAGTAGTTTAGTGACGAGGGGAAACAGATTTCGCAAAGATTATATATCTTTGATTCTCGACCTATTTTTTAAGCGAATACGCGAAGACGAAATATACATTGAGTTGAAAAGCCAATTGGGCAGACTGAAGGCGCTCGGAATAAAAATAGCATATTTAAGCAGTCACGAACATATCCATATGCGGCCAGACATATTAAAGATATTTGTGGAACTTGCAAAAGAACATGGCATACCATCCATAAGATGCATAAGGAGAGAAAAGATTAGCCCGCCGTATAGTGTGAAAAAAATCTATAGAACGCTTACCGCGGCATATTTTGATAAACGGATGAGAGAAAGTCTCGATACTTTAGCAATTTCGCATGCGGATAATTTTAGGGGATTTTTAGATTCAGGCAGCCTCAACGAAAGTAATCTTATCAATATTTGTAAATCATTAGACGACGGTATTACCGAACTCGTCTGCCATCCGGGATTTTTAGGACCTGAAGTTCTGGATAGATATAGATTCCATATCAATTGTGAATATGAGTTATACGCCCTCACAAGTCCCCGCGTAAAAAAAATCATAAAGGAACAAAATATAAATCTTATAAATTACAGCGAATTCCTTTGACTAAGTTTTGGAAGGGAAATATTAAAGGGAAACCTTTTTTCTAAAAGGTTTCCCTTTAAACAAATTTGGGCGCAAGCCCCGCCAGGGCGTATGGTTTAGCGAGCCGAAGGCCAAAAAACAAGTCCACATTTTTTGGGCCGAGGCCAAATTTGATAGTGGTGGAGGTGGCGAGATTCGAACTCGCGTCCCCAAACATCAGAACAAAGGTCTCTACATGTTTATCCTAATCTTTAATTTCCCCTTTGCGAACTTCAATAGGAGGAATTTCGAAAGGGTATCCTTTTAAAGTTTCATCCCACCGACAAAAGGATATATCGGCGAAACTATCCTGCTATCTTCGCCAATCTGACCCCGCAGGATGAATCAGTTGACGGGTTACCTTATAAAGGTAACGCTACCGGTAGAATGGGATCCGGCACCACTTGCATGGCGCTTAGGAGCTCATTCACCGTTGCTGGAACTTTTACGTTATCAGCATTTGATTTTTGCCAGGTGTTTTATCCTTCGCTTTCGCTCGGGATGGCTTGCGCCAAGAGGCCTCCTAGCAACCTCTACATGCCGCCCTTATCTTGCTTATCTGGGTCGAAGCCTTTCACCCCCTATATTGTTGTCTTCGGATCTCCCGCTCCGTCTCCCTGCGACGGATTGACTCGCGCTTGTCGTAAAGTTTCTTTCCTTTTGCGACGGCTAACTCGACTTTCGCAATGCCATTCTTAAAGTATAGTCTTAATGGAATCAGCGCCAAGTGCTTAAGAGAAAGTTCCGCGATAAGTCTTTTAATTTGATTCTTATGAAGAAGCAGCTTTCTCGGCCTTAAAGGGTCAAGATTCGCCATGTTGCCGAATTCATAAGGCGCGATGTGCATGTTGTAAATAAAAATTTCATTGCCTTCGGCCCTCGCGAAACTATCTTTCAAATTTGCCTGGCCGGTTCTGAGAGATTTTACTTCGGTACCGCTCAATACAAGACCCGCCTCAACGGTCTCGAGTATAGTATAATTGTAATGGGCCTGCCTATTTGTCGCGATTATCTTATCAGCCATTCGCATGAATATTATAGCATTACTTTTACATTGAAATCAAGGCAGATTGACACTACCCTCATTTTAGGGTATACTGAAATGAAAATTTCAGCGGAAGTGGTGAAATTGGCAAACACGTACGGTTCAGGGCCGTATGCTTTCGGGCTTGAGGGTTCAACTCCCTCCTTCCGCACCAAATTTACGAACGCCCTTATATATATGCGGCTTTTTTACTATAATTTTATCATATTCTTTATGGCGGCCATCCTTCTCGCGGGATGCGCGACGCAGGCGCCACATTTCAGGATGGACGTTTTATTGCAGAAGGATATGAGAACATTCGCGAATGTTCATTATCTTCCGATGGAAAAATTGTGCGATGTTTATGAGCTTAATTGTAAATGGGATAAATTTATAAAGACGGCTGTTATACAGAAAGGGCAAAACCGTATAACGTTAAGAGAAGGCAGCGAGTCGGTTCTCATTGATGGACGTTTAAAAAGGATTGAGAAACCGGTCCTTCTTGACAGAGGAGACGTATACCTCCCTGCCTCGTTCGTTAAGAATGAATTAGCCCCGTTATTCGGCCTGGAACTTAAGCGTCCGGCTGAAATAGCCCGAGTCCCGAGCAAAGTTACAATTAAAACTGTAGTCATTGATCCGGGGCACGGGGGGAAGGATCCGGGAGCCATATCTAGGAGGCTTCGGCTCAAAGAGAAAAATATGACCCTTGCTGTGTCGAAGAAATTAAAAGCCATTCTTGAGGATGCGGGCCTCAAAGTGGTCATGACCCGTGACAGAGATGTATTCATACCGCTTCCCAAGAGAGCCGAGATCGCCAATAGAAGCGGGGCGGATATATTCGTAAGCATTCATATAAATTCGTCGAGAACAAAGTCATTGAAGGGATTTGAATGCTATTACCTGTCGGAAGCGATGTCCGATAACGCGAGGGCGCGTGAGGCGGCGGAAAGCGGCGCGATGAAAATAGGCAAAGAGTCCAAGATAGAATATTCCAGCGTTCTCTCGAAGACGTTGTGGGACATGGCGTTTACTGAGAACAGGCAGGAATCCAGCGAACTGTCAAGTCACATATGCGAGTCTATAGAGGATAATCTTCCGATAGGAAACAGAGGCATAAGGCAAGCGAGATTCTACGTGTTAAAGAAGACGAACATCCCGGCAGTCCTGGTTGAGGCGGGATACATAAGTAATAGATTCGAAGAGATGAAATTGAAGGAAGCGTCATTTTTAGATAGAATCGCGAACGCCGTAGGCCAGGGAATATTGAGATACAAAAGGACTTACGAAAGGACAGAAGGGTTCACCAAGATGTTATGAGCGCCTCAAGGCCTATTGGCATATTCGATTCGGGAGTCGGCGGACTTACGGTTGTAAAAAGAATAGAGGAACTACTGCCGCATGAAGAGATAATCTACTTTGGCGATACCGCAAGGGTCCCTTACGGGACAAAGTCGAAGGAGACCGTTACGAGATTTTCTGTGGAGAACGTCGAGTTTCTGATGGGGTTCAATGTGAAGATGATAATAGTCGCATGCAATACCGCGTCGTCACTGAGTTTGGAGTTTTTAAAAAGGTGCTTCAAGGTTCCTTTGATAGGCGTGATAGAGCCGGGCGCGAAAGGCGCGGTGGATTCGACTCGCAATAATAGGATAGGCGTGATAGGCACACGGGCGACCATCTCTTCCGGCGCCTACGAAAAGGCAATAAAAAAATTAAATTCCAACATTTCGCTATACAGCCAAACATGCCCGTTATTCGTCCCATTGGTAGAGGAAGGCTGGCTCGATGAAGACGTGACAGGCGATGTCGCTCGGGTGTATTTAGCACCTCTTAAAAAAAGACAGATAGATACTTTGATTTTGGGATGCACGCATTACCCTCTTCTTTCCTACGCGATAAGAAAGGTAATGGGTAAGAGCATGCTTTTTATTGACTCCGCCAAGGAGGTGGCCAAAGAGGCGAAGGGAATATTGGCTGCATGCGGCCTATTAAATGGGACGAGGCAAAGGCGAAACACCAAATTCTTCGTGAGCGACGAGCCGGATAGTTTTGTAAGCATGGGGAAAAGATTCCTAAAAAGGCGGATAACAGCAAAAAAAATGGGCTAAAGGTGAGATAATGTACGAGATTAAAGTGAAATTGGATTTCAGCGCCGCGCATAATCTTAGAAACTATCGCGGCCGGTGCGAGCGCCTGCATGGGCACAACTGGATAGTGGAGGCGGTATTTTCTTATAAATCATTGGACAAAAGCGGCATGGCCGTGGATTTCAAAATCGCTAAAGGGCTTTTAAGAGAGGTGACGCGGGAGTTGGATCATACATACTTAAATGAACTCAAATTTTTTAATAAGATCAACCCGACGTCCGAGAATATCGCGAGATTCATATATGAGTCTGTGAAACGGAAGATGAAAGCGATTAAATTCGTTACCGTCTGGGAAAACGACACCTCCTCGGCCTCGTATATGGAGGATTGACCTTTGGCGCGTAAGGCAGTAGTATTACTTTCAGGCGGATTGGATTCAGCCGTTGCTTTATATGCGGCGATAGATAAAGGCTACCTATGCCATTGTCTCACCTTCGACTATGGTCAAAGGCATAAGAAGGAGATAGAAATGGCCAGACGGTTAGCGAGGATCACCGGGTCAGGGTTCAAGACTGTTCGATTGCGCTTTCCATGGAAAGGCTCAAGTCTTTTGGACAAACACGCGAGGCTGCCTCTCGATAGAAGCTTGAAAGAGATAAAAAGAGCCGTACCTTCGACCTACGTGCCGGCAAGAAATAGTATATTTTTAAGCATGGCGGTTTCGTTCGCCGAAGCGATATGTTCAGATGCCGTATTTATCGGCGCCCATTTCGAGGATTCGAGCGGCTATCCTGACTGCCGCAAGGAATATCTCGAGACCTTTAGCCGTCTCGTCGAGATCGGCACAAAACGGGGCATAGAGAAAAAGTTGCGTCTTGAATTTCCGCTCATAGATAAGAATAAGACCGAGATCATAAAGTTGGGTTTGAGTCTGGGAGTGCCGTTTCAATTTACCTGGTCCTGTTATAAGGGTAATGAGAGGCCATGTATGAGATGCGATTCGTGCATCTTGAGAGCAAAAGGCTTTCGCGAGGCAGGCATACGCGACCCTCTTTTAGAGGAGTTTTAGATAAAGATGCGTAATACAAGAGCGGAGATATCTGAACTATTTTCTTCCATTCAGGGTGAAGGGATATTTTTAGGCGCAAGACAAATTTTTATCAGATTCAAGCGCTGCAACTTAAATTGCGTATTCTGTGATGAGCCCCGCAACCTGAGGCCTGTGAGTTATACTTCGGCAGAATTACTCGCTGAGGTAAAGTCTCTGGACGCGAGAAAAGGCCCGCACCATTCTGTTTCGCTGACGGGCGGCGAGCCGCTTTTGTATCATGATTTTCTTAAGATATTCCTGCCGCTCCTTAAAAGAGCGGGTTTTAAATCGTATCTTGAGACGAATGGGACATTGCCGGACGAATTGTCGAAGGTAATAGATCTCGTAGATATCATAGCGATGGATTTCAAACTTCCATCATCTACGGGTGAAAGGGCATTCTGGAAGGAGCACCTCAAATTCTTAAGGGTGTCGTCGAAGAAGAATGTCTTCGTTAAAGCGGTGGTAACGCCCGCCACAAAAAATGAAGATATTGAAAAGGCGATCGCGATAATAAAGAAGGTGAATAAAGAAATCTCCTTGATTCTTCAACCTGCCACGCCTGTGAAGCCGGATGAGGCAGATATAGATAAATATCGTCTATTGGAATTGCTCGAGATAGGGACGCGTAAGAATCTCTTGAATGTAAGGGTCATTCCGCAGATTCATAAGATGTTGGGAGTAAAATGAGATTGGGGTCAAGTAGCGTGGGTCAAGGGTCAAGAAGAATAAAAAAATCTTCATACGAAGATTTACAGAATACGATTCAGGGACTAAAGACGCCGGAGATAGAGGCGTGGGAGAATCAATACGCGGATCGAGATTACGTCGTCAGAATAGATATTCCCGAATTTACGTGTATATGTCCTAAGACCGGGTTGCCGGATTTTGCGAACATCGCCATCAAGTATGTGCCGGATAAAGTGTGCGTGGAATTGAAGTCACTCAAACTTTACATCGTCTTTTATCGAAATGTGGGCATATTCAACGAACATGTCATTAATAAGATATTGGATGATTTGGTCAAGGCGGCACATCCGCGTTGGATGGAAATCGTCGGCGAATTTAATGCGCGCGGCGGGATTAAGACGACGGTGAGCGCGGAGTACAAAAAGGGTCAAGAGTCAAGTAGCAAGGGTCGAGGGTGATGAGAGAGATACGCTTTGATACAATAAAGGATGCGGTAAGGGAACTTTGCCTGAAGGCGAACTTCGAGATGAGAAGCGATATCCTGAAGGCGCTAAGGACGAGTTTAAGGAAAGAGACGAACGACCGCGCTAAACGTATTCTCAAATCCATCATAGAGAATGCCAGGATTGCGAAGAAGAAACGGCTCGCGATATGCCAGGATACAGGTATGGTTATAGTTTTTCTAGAGATAGGTCAGGATGTGAGTTTTGTCGGAGGGAGCTTGAAGAAGGCCGTAGATGACGGTGTAAGGGAGGCATATCATAAAGGGTGCCTTAGGAAGTCGGTCGTTGAGGACGCCCTCTTAAGAAATAATACGGCCACGAATACACCCGCTGTGATTTATACCGATATCGTGGAAGGGGGCAGGGTAAATTTAGAGGTTTCGCCGAAGGGTTTCGGCAGCGAAAGCAAGAGCGCTGTGAAGATGCTTAGGCCGACGGCATCCATGGAAGAAATAAAAGGGTTCATATTGGATATCGTAAAATTTGCGGGACCGGACGCATGTCCGCCTTTTATATTAGGAGTGGGTATCGGTGGGACATTCGACACAGTTACTCATTTGGCAAAGAGGGCGCTCTTCAGATCGATAGAACAAAGGAATCCAAAACGGCATATGGCAAACCTGGAGAGGGAGCTCTTTAAAGAGATAAACACGCTTGGACTAGGGCCGATGGGTCTAGGCGGGAGGACAACTGTTCTGGGCGTGAATATTCTGGATGCGCCGACGCACATAGCGGGACTGCCGGTAGCGGTCAATATAAGTTGTCACGCGACAAGGAGCGCGAGTAAAATTATTTAAGTTTAATTCCAATGAAAGAAATCAAACTCAAAACGCCTCTGACAAAAGATGCCGTAACGGATTTGAAAGCCGGCGATGAAATCTATTTAAGCGGTATCATATTCACCGCAAGGGATGCGGCGCATAAAAAGATAGCGGATTTAATAAAGAAGGGCCGGCACGTTCCGCTCAATTTGAAAGACGCTTGTGTCTATTATACGGGCCCCACGCCGGCGATCTCAAGGCGTCCGATAGGCTCGTGCGGACCTACTACAAGTTCGAGGATGGATCCGTTCACGCCCGCGCTTCTTCGCCTAGGCCTAAGAGGAATGATAGGGAAAGGCGATAGGTCGGACGAGGTAAGAAGTGCGATCAAGAAACACCATGCAGTATATTTTTTGGCGACGGGCGGAATAGGAGCGCTTTTATCTACGTATGTTAAGTCCGCCAGGCCCGTACTTTTTAAAGATTTAGGGCCAGAGGCAGTCTATAAGTTAGAGGTTAAAGATTTTCCGTTAATAGTGGGCATAGATTCGAAAGGGCGCAATGTATATGACAAGACGAGATGGAAGAAGGGATAACGAGCTAAGAAAGATAAAGATTACGAAGGATTACATAAAATTCGCGGAAGGTTCTTGTCTGATAGAAATAGGCGATACGAAGGTTATCTCAACCGCGACGGTCGAGCAATCCGTTCCGCCATTCTTAAAAGGTAAAGGAACCGGTTGGGTCACCGCAGAATACGGCATGATACCGCGGTCATGCAAAACGAGGGTTATTAGAGAGGCCTCAAAGGGAAGGTTGGGAGGAAGGACCCAGGAGATACAACGACTCATAGGCAGGTCCATGAGGGCCGTGGTAGACATGAAAAAACTCGGAGAGCGCACTATTATTTTGGACTGCGATGTCGTTCAAGCGGACGGAGGCACAAGGTGCGCGAGCATCACGGGAAGTTTCATAGCGATGGCGCTTAGTTTGGAAAAATTGCGCAAGAAAGGCGTGTTCAATCTCGTTCCTGTTTCCGATTATGTAGCCGCTGTGAGCGTAGGAATGTCGGATAAAAGAGCGATGGTAGATTTAAACTATGACGAAGATTCGAGTGCCGCCGTTGACATGAACATAGTTATGACCGGAGATGGACGATTCATTGAGATTCAAGGGACGGCCGAAAGAGAACCATTTAAAAAAGAAGAAATGAATAAACTTCTTGCATTAGCGAAAGAGGGCATAGAGAAATTAGTCGAGATAGAAAATAAACTCCTAAAAAATATAATTAATCTATGATTAGACAACTTGTTATCGCGTCCAGGAACGAAAAGAAACTGCGTGAATTGAAGAGATATTTAAAAGGCGTAAAGGCGAAGGTCAGCACATTGAAAGATTTTGAGGGGGCGCCGGAAGTAGTGGAAAATGGCGCGACGTTTCTGAAAAATGCCAAAAAGAAAGCGTTAACGGTCTCACGATTCACAAAAGGGCTTGTTCTGGCGGACGATTCAGGGCTTGTGGTGGAGGCGTTACACGGAAGGCCAGGCGTCAGGTCGTCGCGCTTTACGGGCCCGAGAAAGAGCGACGAGGCGAATAATCTAAAACTGCTGAAACTCCTTGAGAATGTGCCTCTTGCGAAGCGGCAGGCAAAATTTGTTTGTGCTGTAGCGATCGCGGATAACGGCAGAATCATTAAATCAATAGAAGAAGACTGCAAAGGGCTCATCGCGTTTTCTCCGAGTGGCCGATATGGGTTCGGATACGACCCGGTATTCATCATCCCAAAATACAATAAGACATTCGGCGAACTTGGGCTTAAGGTGAAAGACAAGATGAGCCATCGTTCAAAGGCGTTAAAAAAGGCCCGGGAGTTTTTGAAGAATTACTTGAACCAGGTTCATGCACGTGATATTCCATGTGTGAACCTGGTTCAAAAATCGTCAGAACCTGATACAAGGTATCACTCTTTCATGATATAATTCGGGGCGTAGCGCAGTTGGCTAGCGCGCTTGGTTTGGGACCAAGAGGTCCTCGGTTCAAATCCGAGCGCCCCGACCATCCTGCTTCGCTCAATCGTTTTCACGATTGAGCTTCGCAGGAATAGGTTCTACGAAGCGCTACCATTGTAAGCGAATTGATGCGCGAAGTAGACCCGACCAAAGTAGTTCTTATTTGGTAGTTTGAAGATGATCGCGCCCGTAGCTCAGTTGGATAGAGCATTTGCCTTCTAAGCAAAGGGCCGCCCGTTCGAATCGGGCCGGGCGCGCCAACCTTAATTTTGTATTACGTGTTGTAATATCATCATGAGCAAGGTCTATTTCGTACCTGTCAAAGATGCCGATCGTATAGAGGACGTCAGGCGGAAGGTCACAGCGTTGCTCGATGAAAGTAAGATACTCGATTTCATACGAAACGACGATGACGTAGCCGTGAAGATACATTTTGGCGAAGAAAGGAACACCGGCCATGTCAGGCCGGAATATGCCGGCGTTATATGTAAAAAGATTTTGGCAAAAAAGGCGAGACCCTTCTTAACCGACACGAATACCCTTTATCGAGGGAAGCGAACGAATGTACCAGATCATCTTAAGATCGCGCATGAACACGGCTTTACCAAAAATACATGCGGTGCGGAAGTAATAATACCGGATGATGATTTGAAAGCGAATGTGATTGATGTCGCGATAAACGGAACCTTCATTAAGAAGGCCAAAATAGCGGCTCTTTTTTTGCAGGCCGACGCCCTCGTGGGCATAGCACATTTTAAAGGACATCTCATGACGGGTTTTGGAGGGGCGCTCAAGAATATAGGGATGGGATGCGCCACAAGGGAAGGAAAACTTATGCAGCATTCGGAGATCGCGCCTGTTATTGAGGTCGAAAAATGCGATGCCTGTATGACATGCGCTAAGAGGTGCCCCACAGATGCCATATCTCTGAAGGGCCACAGAGTTTACATAGATTCTTCCAAATGCATCGGCTGCGCAAGCTGCATAGCGGCATGCGTACATGAGGCGATCGATGTAGATTGGGAAGCGGGCGGAAGCATGGTTCAGGAAAAGATGATAGAATATGCGTCAGCCGTATTAAGGAGTAAAAAGAACAAATGCGCATTCATCAATTTTGCGATAAAGATAACAAAGGAATGCGATTGCCTCGCGAAAGACGATCCGCGCATTGCGCCCGATATTGGCATATTCGCCTCTACGGACCCTGTGAGCATAGATAAAGCATGTTTCGATTCCGTCTTGGATGCATGTGGCAAGGATATTTTCAAGTTAGCGCATCCTTCAAGGGATGGGGGAAAACAAGTGCGATATGCCGCCGAACTCGGCCTGGGTGAACTCAAATACGAATTAGCGCAGGTCATGACATAGAATATCCTTGATGAGCGTATTCATTAACTATATAATAAAATCACATTAATAATAACGATTTCTTCACAAATTTGGTGGATGTAGCTCAGCCTGGCCAGAGCGCTTGACTGTGGCTCAAGACGTCGGGGGTTCAAATCCCCTCATCCACCCCAATTTCTCAGTCCTCTGATTTGAGAGGATTTTATAAGGGTAACTATAAGTAAATGAAAGGCTTGCATATGCAAGCCTTCGGTTCGAGCAGATTTTTTTGATGTAATCGGCCTTCTCTTCGGCGCTTCCGGCCGATGCGACGTAACTGGCTTGGTGAGCAAGAGTTAGAAAATCCCGCATCGGTTCCAACCATTTTCCGTCAGTCCCTTTTTTTTGCGACCAACTAAAACGTTCGGGCTCCGGGGCCAAAAAGTGTGGAATTGCTTTTTGCCCCTTCGCCCTGCCACAAGTCAATAGACAGCAGGACTAGCATCCGAACGTTTTTAAAAGGAAACCTTTTTAAAAAAGGTTTCCTTTTAATGTTTTCCTTCCAAAATAATTATGAAAGCCTATGGCCTATACTATTAGTCATAGGCTTTTTATCTGGCGGGGCTGTATACGGAGAGGGCAGCCCCTCGTTGAATTTGACTGCCCGTCCCGAGAGGATTTGAACTTCACTAGTCCCTTATTTGTCTCCTATGAATACAAGACAGAACCGCGATGTATATCTATAAGCAAGGTATTGTGTTATAATATATAAAAAAGTGTCGTATTTAAAAGTATGTGTGCTTAGGAGTAGTTCCAGCGGTAATTGTGCCGCTATCTGGACGGCGAGATCCGGTATTTTGATTGATTGTGCGGGCATTGACTTAAAGGAAATTGAAAAAGACTTAAGAGACATTGAACTAGATCCATCCCAGATCAACGGCATTGTCATAACGCATGGGCATGAAGATCATATCTGTAAAGATACTTTCAAAATAGCGAGTCGCTACGGGATACCGATCTATATACACCATGATACATATCAAGTCATTAAGGAACGATATTGGGTCAAAAATCATCAAGTTAAAATAATGCATCATACGGAGAAGCCATTTATAATAAATGATATAAAGATTATGCCCTTTAAAACGTTCCATAGCGGCGGCTATGTAGGTAAACCGTTCGGTTTGCGCATAGAATATAAACATAAGGGCTCGCGCCACAAGGTAGGTCTTTTAACGGATACGAGTAAGGTAACCGATAGCATGGTCAGGATGCTGTATGATTGCAAGTGCCTGATAATTGAATGTAATCATGATAGAGAGTTAGCTCAGGTTCGATCGCCAAATCAGTCGACCTGGAGAGAACACCTTAACAATGAGGCTGCTACTGAAGCGCTGATAAAGATCAAGAATGGATCTACCGATAGTTTAGCTCTAAAGCACGTCTTTTTGGCGCATATTAGCGAAAGACATAATAAGCCCAGGACTCTTATCAACCGGATATCAAATGGTATTCGTAAAGAGAATATTACGGGTTGTGATCTAATGTTAACCTACCGCGAAAAAAGGACCCAAGTAAAAAAAATACTATGAAACTCTATGCCGATCAAACAATAACAAGAGACCCTCTCCCAACACATCTTGACATAAATGATGAGTTCAAGTCAGCATTTGATCTTATGGAGAATACCAAGGAATGCCTTTTTATCACAGGTAAGGCGGGTACTGGAAAATCTACCCTTCTAAAATATTTCAAGGCCAATACGGGTAAAAAGATAATCGTGTTAGCCCCGACAGGTGTCGCGGCAATCAATGTAGGCGGCCAGACTATCCATTCCTTCTTTAGATTACCTCCAAAGATCATTCAAAAGGATACCATAAAGCGCCTTAAGGACAAGAGCTTGGTCGAGAATCTCGATATGGTAATAATAGACGAGGTATCGATGGTCCGATCGGACCTTATGGATGGAATCGACTATGCATTGCGTCTCAACCGCGGTAAGATGAAGATGCCGTTTGGCGGAGTCCAAATGGTATTTTTTGGAGATCTTTTTCAGCTATCTCCTGTGGTCGAAAATGAAGTAAAGGAGCTCTTGGAAGAGCGATATTCAAGTCCTTATTTTTTCAGCGCTAAAGTGTTTAACGATTGCAATATCAGGTCCATCGAGTTGTCGACTATATATAGACAAAAAGATAGTTTGTTCATGGAGCTCTTAAATAGGGTCAGGAATAAAGAGTATACTAAAGAGGACCTGGATACATTAAATAAGAGAGTCCAAAAAGATACCCTGGTTTCTAAGAAAGACGCAACGGTGATCCTGACAACGACGAACAGCTTGGCAAACACAATAAATAAGGCGCGCTTATCAAAACTTCCCGGTAAAGAGATAACATTTGAGGCTGTGGCAACCGGGAAATTTGAAGAGGTGGCATATCCGTGCCCCACATCTTTAAAACTCAAAAAAGGCGCGCAGGTAATACTGATAAAAAATGACCCTGCCAAACAATGGGTGAATGGCACGCTTGCAAAAGTCGTCACCCTGTCAAACGATTCGATAGTCGTAGATATCAACGGGCGCACATGCGATGTTCCTATTGTCAAGTGGCAGAAGATTGAATATAGTTACAACGAGGATGAAGACAAGATAGAAGACGAGGTCGTGGGAGCTTTTGCGCAATATCCCATAAAGCTTGCCTGGGCAATAACTATTCATAAGAGCCAGGGCCAGACTTTCGATAAGGTCATAATCGACCTGGGGAACGGTGCATTTACTCACGGCCAGTTATATGTCGCATTAAGTAGGTGCACCTGTCTAGACGGCATAAGGCT
>Ga0155748_164_pt1 | contig 19797 bp, 12 predicted proteins | sample RifCSPlowO2_01_FD_107402 | JGI IMG/M metagenome (GOLD analysis project Ga0155748, IMG submission 107402) | Omnitrophica bacterium RIFCSPLOWO2_01_FULL_45_10
AGATTTTAGTCGAGGACATCAATAACCATAAGAAATTCAAGAAGAATATCCTGCGCCTCGACGGCTCGGTGGATTGGGCGGGCGTAAAGCGGTGGTGAACGGCGTGGTAGCCAAGCGGCAAGGCAGGAGTCTGCAAAACTCTTATACGCGAGTTCGATTCTCGCCCACGCCTCCAGTTTGCATTGTAAAATTGGACGCGTAGCGCAGTTTCCGCCAAAATTTTTAATCATGGGCGCATAGCGCAGTTGGTTAGCGCACCACGTTGACATCGTGGGGGTCATAGGTTCGAATCCTATTGCGCCCACCACTAACAAATTTGGCCTCAAGCCCAAAAAGTGTGGAATGGCTTTTTGGCCTTCGGCCCGCCATAATGAAATCATGGGCGGGGCTTGCGCCCAAATTTGTTTAAGGACAAACCTTTTTAGGAAAAAGGTTTTTCCTTAATATTTCTTTTCCAAAAATTATATAGTCGCTATGCTGAACGGTAAAAAAATCGTCGTTGTCATGCCCGCTTACAATGCCGAAAGGACTTTGAAAAAGACATGCGACGAAATTCCTAAAGACATCGTGGACGAGATAATACTGAACGACGACCATTCGAGCGACAGGACATTAGAGGTGGCGGAACGGCTTAACATTCGTATATTCAGCCATGACAGAAACACGGGTTACGGAGCAAATCAGAAGACCTGTTATAGGGAGGCCCTGCGGGTCGGCGCCGACGTCGTTGTGATGCTTCACCCGGATTATCAGTATCCGCCGAAATTAGTGACCGCAATGGCGGGCCTTATCACATCCGGGATCTTCGATATTGTATTGGGCTCTCGGATGTTGGGGAATCTGGCGATAAGAGGAGGGATGCCTTTATATAAATATATCTCTAACAGAGCGCTTACCTTCGCGGAAAATAACATCTTGGGCCAGAGACTCTCAGAATACCATACTGGTTTAAGGGCCTTTTCCAGAGATGTCCTCTTGAATCTCCCTATCTTAGAGAATTCCGATGACTTTCTCTTCGATAATCAGATATTGGTTCAGGCATTCTATTTCGGATACAGGATCGGCGAGATAACCGCGCCTTCGGTTTATACAAAAGAATCTTCAACGATAAATTTTAAGCGAAGCGTCGTGTATGGATTCGGCGTCCTATGGACGGCTGTGCAATATGTCCTGCAAAAATGTTCGCTTGGAAAGTTTGGCATATTCGCTAAGGACGGAAAAAAGTTAACGGTTTAGCGGCGGGATTTGATATATTGACACCTTAGAGCGGGAGTTATAAAATAACTTAACATTTAAAACTTAAAAATGGCCATGCCGAGGTGTCGGAACTGGCAGACGATATGGATTTAAAATCCATTGCCCGTCAGGGCGTGAGGGTTCAAATCCCTCCCTCGGCACCAGTAAAAACAGTAATTAGTAATTCGTAAATAGTAATTAGAATAATAAAAATTTATGATAAGGTTTACTAAGAGAGCATGGATCTAAATACGTTAAGACATAGCGCATCCCACGTTATGGCGCAGGCGGTGAAGATATTGTGGCCGGACGCGAAACTGGGGATAGGCCCTTCGATAGAGGACGGCTTCTATTACGATTTTGATAAAAAAGAGCCGTTTGCGCCGGAAGATTTAGAAAAGATAGAGGCGAAGATGGCCGAGGTTATAAAGAAGGATTACAAGTTCGAAAAATCAGAGATGAAAAAAGAGGACGCCGTTAAATTATTTGAAAAGATAGGCGAGACATATAAGGCCCAACTCTTAAAAGAGATACCGGATGAGGTTGTGACTATATATAAGGACGGAGATTTTCTGGATCTGTGCCGGGGGCCGCACATAGAATCGACCGGCAGGATAAAAGCATTTAAACTCCTCTCGATAGCGGGGGCGTATTGGCACGGCATAGAGACGAATCCGATGCTTCAAAGGATTTACGGCACCGCATTCGAGACAGAAAAGGATCTCAAAGAATATTTAAGGTGCTTAGAGGAAGCGCGGAGGCGCGACCATAGAGTGTTGGGGAAACAATTAGAATATTTTAGTTTTAATGAGGAGGTCGGGCCGGGGCTCGTTTTATATCATCCGAAAGGCGCTATCACAAGAACCATAATCGAGGATTACATAAAAAGGGAGCACTTGAGGCGCGGTTATGAACTTGTAATAGGCCCTCACATATTGAAGAGCGATATCTGGATAAGGTCGGGCCATTACGAATATTATAAAGAGAATATGTATATATTCAAGATAGAGGGCCAGGAATACGCGATAAAACCGATGAACTGCCCAGGCCACATATTAGTCTACAAGTCCAAGATGAGAAGTTATAGGGACCTGCCTTTACGGTACTTCGAACTCGGCACAGTTTATAGAAATGAAAAATCAGGAGTTCTTCACGGGCTTCTAAGGGTGAGAGGCTTTACACAGGATGACGCTCACATATTCTGTTTGAGAGAGCAGGCGGAAGCCGAGATAATGAAAGTCATAGATTTCGTAGCCGATACCTTAAGGGTCTTCGGGTTTGATGATTTTTCCGTAGAGTTGTCTACTCGGCCCGCTAAATCAATAGGCAATGAGTCGGATTGGGAGGCGGCTCAAAGCGCTCTCATCAATTCATTAAATAAGAAGGGATTAAATTACGAGGTCAACGAAGGCGAAGGGGCCTTCTACGGGCCCAAAATAGATATAAAATTAAAAGACGCGTTAAAGCGCGAGTGGCAGTGCGCCACCATACAATGCGACTTTGCGTTGCCCGAGAGATTTGACCTGACGTACATAGGTCAGGATGGCAAAGATTATAGGCCAATAATGCTTCATCGTGTCATTCTGGGATCTCTCGAAAGATTTATGGGCGCGTTGCTCGAGCATTTCGCGGGCCAGATGCCGCTCTGGTTGGCGCCGATACAATGTATTATAATTCCTGTTTCCGAAAAGGTCATCGGATATGCTAAAGAGGTGGAACATTATTTACGCGAGGCCGAAGTTCGGACCGCTGTCGATGAGCGGAATGAAAGATTGGAGAAGAAGATTCGGAACGCCGAGGTCGAGAAGGTTCCTTACATGTTAATAGTTGGAGAGAAAGAAACGAAAGAGAGGACCATTTCGGTTCGATTGAGGTCCAAAGGCGACATCGGTAAGATGACGCTTGATGAATTTAATAAATTGCTCAAAAAGGAAATTGAAGAGAAAAAGTAGAGGAGGTGAGAGAATATCGCAGGGAGAGAATTGAGGATAAATCATAGGATTCGGGCCAAAGAGGTGAGGGCAATCGATGAAAATGGCGGCCAGTTGGGGGTGATCGGTTTAGAGGATGCGCTGAAGCGAGCCGAGGAGGCAGGGCTGGACCTGGTCGAAGTGGCGCCTACGGCAAATCCGCCTGTATGCAGGATAATAGATTATTCAAAATATAAATACGAACAGGCGAAAAAGGAGAAGGAGGCGCACAAGAAGCAAAAGGTTGTGCATATAAAGGAAGTCAGGTTTGGTCCTAAGATAGGCGAGCACGACTACCAATTTAAACTGAAATCGATCGGGGAATTTTTAAAAAGGGGCGACAAGGTAAAGGTTACGATGATGTTCAGGGGGAGGGAGATGGAGCACATAGACTTGGGCAGGAAGGTCCTGGACAGGCTCAGCTCCGACATATCATCGATAGGCGAGATAGAGATGGCCCCGCGACTCGAAGGCCGTTTTTTTAACATGATTATCAGCACGAAGTGAAATGAGGCCATAAGTTATGGAGCGCATAGCGCGAGATAACTTATAAGGCCGAATTTCATTGCGAGGGCACGAAGTGCCCGAAGCAATCCAAGACATTACGAGGAGACACATGCCGAAATTAAAGACAAATAAAGCATTGAGAAAAAGGATCAGGTTCACTAAAACGGGTAAAATAAAGCATTTTAAGGCGGGAAGGAGCCATCTTCTGACGAGCAAAAGGTCGAAGAGGAAGAGGAAGTTGGGTAGGCCTGGGTATGCGGCAAAGGGAGAAGAGAAGATACTCAAGACAGTCATGCCCTACGGAGCGTAGAGCGCAAAACTAAAGCGTATTACGAGGAGGGAAAATGGCGCGAGTCAAACATGCGGTTGCGACGAAGAGGCATAGGAAGAGGGTATTGAAAGCGGCCGAGGGCCAATGGGGCGGCCGGCACCGCTTTTACCGAAGGGCAAAGGAATCGGTTGCCAAAGGCATGATGTATAGTTTCCGGGACAGGAAGGCGAAGAAGCGCGCCTTTAGATCCCTATGGATAACGAGGATAAATTCTGCCTGCAGAGAGCACGGGATATCTTATTCGAAATTTGTCCAGGGGCTAAAGAAAGCAAAGGTATTGCTTGACAGGAAGATTCTGGCGGAACTCGCGGTGTCGGACAAGAAGGCATTCGGCAAATTGGTTGAGACTGTTAAAGCGTGAAAGAAAAAATAGACGAGATAACACAGGAAGCGCTTAAAGAGATCGAGTCCGCGAAAGGCGATAGGGCTTCTCTGGAAGCAGCCAGAGTAAAATATCTCGGCCGAAAAGGCATGATAACAGAACTCTTCAAATCGATGGCTCAGGTCGATCCGGCCGAACGGCCCGAGGCGGGACGGCTTATAAATATATTGAAGGATAATGTTACGAAGGCGCTTGACGATCAGTTACTATCCCTTGCGAAGGTTGAAGAGGCTGGGGGAAGGCTTGACATAACACTGCCCGGCATATCGCGACGGTTGGGGAAGAAACACCCCATAACGAAGACGATAGATGAGATATTGGGCATATTCATATCGCTGGGTTTTAGGGTCGTTGAGGGCCCGGAGATAGAGACAGAATACTATAATTTCGAAGCCCTGAACATTCCGTTGGAGCACCCTTCAAGGGATGCCTTCGATACGTTCTATATAGAGACAGTAGACCGGAGGCCAGAGACCGTAGACCAGAAATATTTATTACGGAGCCACACATCTCCTGTTCAGATAAGATTTATGGAAAAGAATAAGCCCCCATTTTCGATTGTAGTTCCGGGTAAGGTATATAGGCCAGATGCGACCGACGCCTCGCATTCATTCATGTTCCATCAGGTCGAAGGCCTCGCCGTAGGCGACAATATAAGATTTTCTGATTTAAAGGGCATTTTATCTATATTCGCAAGACGAATATTCGGGTCGAAGACAAGATTACGCTTTCGTCCGAGTTTCTTTCCGTTTACAGAGCCGAGCGCGGAAGTCGATATATCGTGCATTATATGTAAGGGTCAAGGGAAATGTTCCGTATGCGGAGGCAAGGGATGGCTCGAGATTCTGGGCGCCGGCATGGTAAATCCGCGAGTATTTGAAAATGTCGGTTATGATTCGGAAAAAATTACGGGTCTCGCGTTTGGAATGGGCGTGGAAAGAATCGCCATGCTTAAATATGGCATCGACGACATTCGGCTATTCTTTGAGAATGATATAAGGTTTTTGAGGCAGTTCTAATGCGCATAAGTTACAATTGGTTAAAAGACTATATTGATCTAAACATTTCTCCGGAGAGAGCCGCTCAACTTTTGACAATGGCGGGATTTCCGGTTGAGGCGGTAAATAAGATACCGGGAGATTGCCTATTCGACATCGAGGTCACTTCCAATAGAGGCGATTGCCTCTCATTTTTAGGCATCGCCCGCGAACTCTCGGCGATTACAGGCAGTAAGCTGAAGATGCCGTTGTCATTGCGAGGACGAAGTCCGAAGCAATCTCAAAAAACGGGATTGCTTCGCCCCTTCGGGGCTCGCAATGACAAGGAAATACAATCCGCTGTTTCCGTAAAGGTCGAAGACAAAAAGTTGTGCCCGAGATACACAGCGCGAGTCATAAGAGGCGTTAAGGTCAAAGAATCTCCGAAATGGCTGACGAAGAGAATAGAGGCGATGGGATTAAGGCCGGTGAACAACATCGTCGACATTACAAATTTCTGTCTCTTTGAGACGGGCGAGCCGATACATGCCTTCGATTTGGATAAGATATCCGGCTCCCATGTCATAATAAGAAGGGCTAAGAAAGAAGAGAGGGTTCTCACGATAGACGGCATAGAAAAAATCTTGAATGAGACGGACCTGGTGATCGCGGACGAGGATAAGGTAATAGCGATAGCGGGCGTGATGGGCGCTTCAAATACGGAGGTCACGGATTCTACAAAAAATATACTGTTTGAAGCGGCATATTTCGATCCGGTCACAATCAGAAAGACGTCCCGACGGCTCGGCCTATCGACTGAATCGAGTTACAGATTCGAGAGGTCAGTCGATATAAGCAATATCGCATATTCATCAAACAGGGCCGGTGAGCTCGTGATTGATTTGGCAGGCGGCGAGGGGGGAGAATTCGTCGATATAGGCATAAAAACCGGGGGAGAGATATCTATAACTTTAAGATATCCTTACCTAGATAAAATATTGGGTTTGGCTCTTCCTCGATCAGAGGTCGATAGGATATTAGAATCGATCGGCTTCAACATATCTTCCCATTCAGACGGAAAGGTCAAGCTAAAGGCGCCGCAATTTCGGCAGGACATAAGACGCGAAATAGACTGCATAGAAGAGGTCGGCCGGATATACGGATATGAGAAGATAAAAGAAACGATCCCTTCTATAGTGGAAGGCGGGGATAGATTGCCTTTCAATAGAATAGTCGATAACAGAATTAAAGATACTCTGAATGGCCTCGGGATGGATGAGGCAACGACCTATGGGCTATTGAGCAAAAAGATATTAATCATGTCGGGCCTCGAGGGAAATATTAGGGATAAAAATATCGTTGAGTTGAAGAATCCCCTGACCAGCGATCAGGAGGTTATGCGGCCAAGTCTATTGCCCGGCCTATTGAATTCCATGCGGTGGAATATAAATCGAAAGGCGGCTCTCATAAATCTATTCGAGTTGGGCAAGGTGTATACTAAGGATGGAAATGGCCGATTTCGCGAGGCCGAACATCTTTCCTTAGGATTGGTCGGCGAGGCGCGGGCATTTTGGTTCGAAGGCGCAAGGCCGGCCTCATTCTTTGACTTAAAAGGAATCGTCGAGACCTTGCTCTCGGAGCTAGGAGTAGATTCTCCCTCTTTTGAGCGTATCGAAGATTCTTTATTTTCGCCGGCCGCGGCAGCGTCTATTACGGTGAACGGCGACAAAGTTGGTGTCATAGGAGAAATCTCAGGTCAAGTTTTGGCCGACTTTGATATAAAAGAGAAGATCTTCGCCTCAGAACTGGATATCGACGCGATCTTAAACTACGCAAAGTTAGAAAAGAGATTTAAGGGCCTCCCTCTTTATCCGTCGGTCGTTAGGGACATGTCTATTATCGTGGACGAAGGCGCGTCTAATGCCGAACTTATCGCGTCGATGAAGTCGGCCGGCGGCTCGATCTTAAAAAATGTTGAGCTCCTCGATAGATATAAAGGTAAACAGATCCCTGAAGGGAAAATTGGTCTCACCTACCGGCTGGAGTATCAGGACTTGATGAAGACGCTGGAAGATAAGGACGTCGTACGCCTTCATGCCAATGTAATTAAGGAACTTGAGCAAAAGTTCGCTATAACGTTAAGATAGACAAGCCGCTTTTAGTTGATTTTCTAGAATTTTTATGATATACTTTAATCGGAAAGAAAATCTCCCTGCAGTGCGCGTGATTCGAGTGGAGAATCTTGAGCCAACACTGTTTAAATAGGGGATCTAACTTTATGGACGTTTAGGCGCCTGTAAGAGGATCCCCACCTGTACATAACAGGATCAAGATTATTCAATCTCGCACGGCACTTGCGGGGATTTTTATTTATGGATCTATTCGAAAAAGAAAAAAAGGACATAAAAGGGCACGAGCCGCTTGCGGTGAGGGTGAGGCCGAGGTCGCTCGATGATTTCGTCGGCCAGGAGCACATTCTCGGCAAAGACAAACTCTTGAGGCGCTTGATAGAATCCGATAAGATATCGTCGTTGATACTATATGGGCCTCCGGGCTGCGGTAAGACGACGCTCGCGTTAATCATAAGCGAACGCACCGATTCATACTTCGAAAGGATAAACGCGGCCTCTAACAATGTGGCGGACATAAGGAGAATCATAGACATCGCTAAGAAACGCGCATCGATAGATGGAAGGAGAATGATACTATTAATAGATGAGATACATCGTTTCAATAAAGCACAGCAAGACGTCCTGATGCCGGACGTTGAGGCAGGCAATCCTATTTTAATCGGGACAACGACGCACAATCCATTCTTCTATGTGAACGCGGCCCTGCTTTCACGCTCGCAAATATTCGAGTTTAAAAAACTTTCCGATTACAATGTAGCCGCTGTTGTAAACGCGGCCCTGGCTAATAAAGAGAGAGGGCTTGGAAATGTTTCAGTGGCAATGGATGGCGATGCCTTGAGCCACCTTGCCAAAACTTCCGAAGGCGACGCAAGGCGCGCTCTATCCGCGCTCGAAGTTGGCGTCTTGACCACGCCTAAAGGCAAAGATAAAAAGATTCACTTTACGTTGAAAATAGCGGAAGAGTCCATTCAAAAGAAGGCCGTCCTTTATGACAAGGACGAAGATGGACATTATGATACGATATCGGCATTCATCAAGTCCATGCGGGGTTCTGACCCTGACGCCGCGCTCTACTGGCTCGCGAAGATGATCTATGCCGGCGAGGATCCCCGATTCATCGCGCGCAGGATTGTGATATGCGCGGCTGAAGATGTTGGCAATGCGGACCCTCAGGCGCTCGTAGTGGCAAATGCCGCGATGCAAGTTGCGGAGTTCGTCGGCATGCCGGAAGCTCGGATTCCTCTGGCTCAAGCCGCGGTCTATGTCGCGGCCGCCCCAAAGTCCAACGCCGCGTATTTAGGGATTGAGAGCGCGCTAAAGGATGTGGAAGAAGGCAAGGTTCTTGAGGTGCCGGATCACCTTAAGGATGCCCATCTTGACTCCGAAGAATTCGGCCACGGCAAAGATTATAAATACGCTCATGAGTATGAGGGCCATTACGTTAAGCAGGAATATAAACCATCGGATAAAGTCTATTATCTTCCGACGGAGATGGGATACGAGAAGAAGATAAAAGAGTGGCTTAAGCAACTCAAAGAGAACAAATAATTTTATGGACAAAAAGGCAGTTGCGCTATTATCCGGAGGGCTTGACTCTATACTCGCGATCAGGTTGATGCTTGAGCAGGAAGTTGAGATCGAGGCCCTGAATTTTTTGACCGTATTCTGCACCTGCACGAGGAAGGGGTGCCAGAACGCGGCGAAGACGGCGGCAGAGACGCTCAAGGTCCCTCTTAAGATTGTTAATATCAGCGAGGAATACCTGCAGATAGTCAAAAGCCCTAAACACGGTTACGGCTCCAACATGAATCCCTGCATAGATTGTCGAATATTCATATTTAAGAAGGCGAAAGAATACATGGAAAAAGTCGGAGCGTCTTTTATAATTACAGGTGAAGTGCTGGGTGAGCGGCCCATGTCTCAGCGAAAGGACGCCATCCTTTTGATTGAAAAGGAGGCGGGCCTGAAAGGCCTTATCCTTAGGCCGTTATCGGCAAAATTCTTCGAGCCGACAATTCCGGAAAATCAGGGCCTAATAAATAGAAATAGATTATTGGATATCTCGGGCCGCTCCCGAAAACCGCAGATAGCCCTTGCGGAAGGATTCGGCATAAATGATTATCCATGTCCGGCAGGCGGCTGCCTCCTGACGGATTCAGGATTTGCGCGCCGCATAAAGGACCTCATAGAGCACGATTCTTTAGATTTGAGTAATGTTAGACTGCTGAAGACAGGCCGGCATTTTCGCTTGACCGAAAACGCGAAACTTATAATAGGAAGAGAGGATAGCGAAAATGCCGTTCTGGAAGCTCAGATTGAGGACGGCGATATCTGTCTACGTTTGAGTGATTACCCCAGCCCATTTTCAATCATAAGAGGAGATGCCGATAACGGCTTGATAGAACTCGCGGCATCGGTCGTCGCATACCATACTAAATTTCGCGGCCAAGAAACTCTGAGAATCGATTACCGGAAAGTTCCTATCTTAAATCACACTACAATATCTATCCGGCCGGCAAAATTGGAAGAAGTTGAAAAAATAAGGATTTGATTTAGCGCCGCCACGCTGATATAATAACGGGTAAAAAGGAGAATAAATTGTGAAGAAAAAAATTTTTAGTCCGGTTGGGGAAAAGGAAGTAACACGCGCGATAGTTGACGAGTTCGCCAAACAGTTTAAAGAATATGTAGAATCCGACTGCATCATAATAGGCGCGGGCCCGTCGGGCCTCATGGCAGGGCGGCAACTCTCCAGAAAGGGCGTCAAGGTATTTATCATAGAGAGGAACAATTACCTGGGAGGCGGATTCTGGATAGGCGGGTATCTAATGAATAAACTGACGGTGAGAGAGCCCGGCCAAATAGTTTTAAAGGAGTTGGGCATACCGTATAAACAATATACGAAAGGTCTCTATGTAGCGGACGGTCCGCATGCGTGCTCGAAATTGATAGCCTCGGCCTGCGATGCGGGCGTGAAGTTCGCGAATATGACGATATTCGACGACGTTGTCCTGCGCGAAAACAATCGCATTGCCGGAGTCGTCGTGAACTGGACGCCTGTGACGGCGCTCCCGCGCGAGATAACCTGTGTTGATCCCGTCGCGTTAGAATGTAAAATTGTGGTCGATGCCACAGGCCACGACGCCTGCGTAGTGAGAAAGTTGGAAGAACGAGGGCTGATCAAGGCCCCTGGTTTCGGCGCGATGTGGGTAGAGCACTCAGAGGACCTGGTAGTCGAGCACACAAAAGAGGCGCATCCAGGGCTCGTCGTATGCGGGATGTCGGTCACGACCACGTTCGGACTTCCACGCATGGGGCCCACATTCGGCGCGATGCTCCTTTCCGGTAAAAAGGCCGCGGAAGTGGTGCTCGGCATTTTGAAGAAGCGTGGCAAGTAATTTAACTTTTCCCGACAGCGTATACGTTTATAACGAGAATGTCAAAGGCGTAGACTTTAAAAGTTTAGAGCGCTTCATAAAGAAGAATTTTGGTAAGATATCGCTAAAAGTAATACGGATTAAAGAAAAAATCGTCGCGACAAAAGGCGTTCTTTTCGATCCAGTAAAGACAAAAACAAATTTTGATAAGGTTATCCACAGCCGTAGCCCAGGCTTAAGCCTGGGCTACGGCTGTAATGTTATTCTCACCGACAAACTCATCGCCACCTTCGACGAAGATAAAAAATTGCACATCCGCGCGTCAATTTATAGTTTTCCATCGATAATATCCATATCCGGCATAGTCGAAGGACCCGCTAAACCGAAAGATTACTACCTATATAAAGATAGATTCACAAAATTGGGCGTCTGGGAAATAGAAGAGCCCAAAATAAAGAAAAGATTCAAAACAAGATTTATCGACTACGGCGACAGACGCATGACAGAAGTTTTAAAAGGTTACGTGAGCCAAGCCCTATTTTTTCATATTACCGGTAACCCATTCTGCGAAAAAAGATATTGCCGCCTCTTCAATAGCCACTGGCAGGAAGGCCTCATCCATTCGCAAGTCAAGGTGGGGAAGTTTTGCCGCCACCATAAGAAACAATTATGTATATTGCAATTTAGTAAACACTAATTAACGATGCATAAATCAGTAAAAGTTAAGATTTAAAAAAGATAGATAAATTTACTTGACAAAAGATTTTGTCATGGTATACTTCTGATAGTTTTTCAAATATAACAGTTTATTGAATCACCACAATAAAATGCTTGGCGCAATTTAAGAGTCAGGCATTTTTTATTTTGTAAACTGATTTATAAAGGTAACCGGAGAAATCATGAAAACACCTCACAAGATAGTCTCTACCGTAGTATCAATATCTTTTCTATTTAATACCTTAGTATCGGACATTGCCATTGGCGAGTCCCTTTTCTATCGTGACGCGCAAAAAGACAATTTGGCGCCGGCCAGCGTAACAAAACTCATAGAAGAATTCGCGGGTGATATTGACCGGATGGCGAAGACGCCGTCGCGGAAGCGTCCTGCCTTGCCCGAGTGGCTCGGCCAAAGAAAAGAAGGCTTCGCTAAGGCATGGGTAAGGACATATGCTAGCGAATTGTCGAAGCGCGTAATCGTAAATGTGCTTGAGAGCCGTGAATATAAAAGCATGACTCCGGAAGAGAGACTTAAGCACCTAACAACAGTCGAAGACGTATTTATAAAAGTCATTCAAGATAAATCAAAGAACATGCCCCGCTATCGCCGTGACACGCTGATTCAAGCGATACGCCAAGAATTTAAGGCCGGCCGTCTCATCGAAGGCCCTGCCGCGACCCAACATCCTGTTATTGCGAGCCCCACCTCGACGTCCCTCCCCGTCATTGCGAGGAGCGAAGCGACGAAGCAATCTCAAGAGACCGTGACCCGCGCCTCGGCGCCCGTCCGCCGTAGCTCCTCCGGAGATTCCGCGTTGAAGAGCGAAGGCGGAAGCGGGAAAGCGGTGGAAGGCGTTCTGCATACAGAACCGCACGCTATCGCTGTGGTCCTTGCGAAAAATATATTTGTCACAGCCAATGCCGCCGCCAAAACCGAACGGTATATTGTGATAGATAACACAGGCCCGATACGCATATATCATATGGATGAAGCAGCGCAAAATCTCTCTGGTTACATCAAAAAAGCGCTTACAGGCGGCGCGATAGCATCTTTACGGCTTGTGTCAGAGAGAAATAAAGTCACAGCGTTCATCACCACAACCAATAAGCCCCGCGCCTCGGCGAGCGGGGCGATACTCGCCGAGACAGCACGATTTACTCAAGCCGACTTAAACACGACACTCGAAACACTGAAAGGATTCGCCGCAGCCCATCCTGTAATCACGGCGATTGCCGCCTTCTGCATAGTTATAGGTATAATCGTGGCGGCATGGCGGTATCTCTTTCCCGTTAGCTGGCATCTCTCCCATCTCGATCGTGATAATAGCAGAGAAGTTTTAGCCAAGATGGGTTCTAGGGCAGTTCCAGGATTAGTAAAAATTTTTAAAAATACGAATGAAACAGACAATAGACGTTACCTTGCCACAACAATATTGGAGAAAATAGGATGGGAACCGGCTAATCTTGATGAAGAGATTTTGTATGATATCGCAGGTATAAAGTATAAACGACTTATCGAGATAGGGATTCCGGCTATTCCGTTTTTGATCAGAGAAAAAGAACTGCCTCCGCCGTATTTTTTAAATGTCCCTAAGGCCATTGAGGCAATAAATGACCCAAGTAACACTAAATTGCTCGTAGAAAGTTTAGCAAGTCCGCATTCATCCGTTCGGGAAGCCTGCATTAAAGCATTAATCAATATAGACGACTCGCGGCTCAGACCACTGACAGCGGCCTGGTCCGCCGCCAAGAAAGAATATAATCATACACCAGAACCGTTGACCTATCACGATATATCGCTGATAAAAGAATGCATAAAGTCTGGAAGAGAGTTTAGGTTTAAGGTGGAATATACGCCTCCAGTGACTCATGAAGAATTGGAAACGGTAATGGATAGGCGCGGACATCCAACAACAGGAAACAGTTACGAGACCTTTGTAGATGTTCCAGCGAAGCTCAGGATCATAGCCTTTCCCGATACACAACCCGCTCCCCGTGCCTCGGCAAGCGGATTTTTACCGCAAATTCCTTCTGCCGCCGAAAATCCTGTCGAAGGACTCACTAACGAGCTCAGAAAGTTTAAGCTCACCAAAAAAGAATTAGAGGTTTTAGGCTGGCTCCTAACCCCGGATGATTCTAAGACTATCGAAGAGCTGGCCAAAAAACATTACGCTTCAAAGCGGACTATAGATTCTCATATCGCGAATATATACCTGAAATTACGGGTTTCTAACAGAATACAATTGTTTATTAAGATAGGAAGACTTCTACGGAAAGAGCGAAAAGAAGGGAAAATCGAAAACGGTATTATAGCGAAAGAAATTCGCCTGACGCCAGAAGAATGGGCCGTACTTTCCCATATATTTGAAGGGAAATCTTCAAAAGAAACAGCCAATGCGTTAGGCAAGTCAGAAAAAACCGTCGATTTCCATTTGGCTAGAATATATGAAAAATGCGGGACGCCACTCGGTAAAGGCAGGATAGGCCTTGTTAAAATGTTATGGAGAGGCGAGATCGTATTAACCGGGAGCGAGGCTAAGGAAGGAACCGCTGTCACCCGCGCCTCGGCGAGCGGCGCTAAAATCAGAGTTCTCTTCGCGGATGATCCCGCAAATCCGGAAACGCTCGACTCGATCCGTCAAGAGCTTCTTAAAAATTTCGGCGGCGATGTTGAACTCACCGAAGACCACGGCGGAGGGAAGGATGAAGGATGGCTCCGTGAACAGATAAAAGTCCACAGGCCGCATGTAATCATAGTGCGTTCAGCCACTGACAGTTTCAGGGATCCGGCTTCTCCGATTTTCCAGATTGCGAAAGAATACGGCGTAAAGGCGATTATACGGGCCGGCGCCGGAGTTGACAATATAGATATAGAAAGAGCTCGCGAATACGGCATTTCGGTAGCCCGAACCCACGGCAACGCGAATTCCGTAGCCGATTTAACACTCTTCCTATTAGCTTCTCTCGACAAAAAGATGCCGGCCATGAAAGAATTGAAACCTGTTTCGAGTTCTGATATCGAAAAAGTGGCCCGAACTGCGGTAGGCGAGTATTCAAAGCTTACCCGTAGCAGTAAAAAATGGGGCGCGATTTCTGAAGAGCTAAAAGAAGGACTAATAAGCCGCTGGGAACGGGATCTATTTGGCCGGTTGGCTGAGAACGAGATGGCATCATTAGTTCAAGTATTAGAGGGGCGTACTATCGGGCTCCTTGGTTTTGGGCCTATTGCTCAAACAGTAGCCCGAAAACTGGAACTTGTGCGTGAATTAACCGGCATATCCTTCACCGTTATCGCTCATTCCCGCAGTTTGGCGGCCGATAATTCGCTTGCCAAAGAATTAAACGTTATTCCTGTCTCTCGCTCAAGGCTCTTTGAAGAATCTGATATCGTCAGTATTCATCTTCCTGGCATTCCGAGCCTTGCGCTAACACCGGGTGAACTGAATAATCAGAAACTCCGAGTTATTATCAATACCTCCAGGTCCAATCTTGCGGACGCCAAGATTCTTCAGAAGTTCGTAAAGGATAGAAAAGGGATCTATCTTGCGGATTTGGATATTACGGATGAACTTCAAGGGTTGATGGAGAGCAATCCTGATAATGTCGTTGTCCTCCCGCATATCGGAGCTTCAACTAAGGATGCCGGAAGCGGTGTCGAAGAGAGAACCGTTTCCGCGCTCACAGAAATGGTGGGCCTTCTTTTAGGCCGCGAGAATCCTTCCGAAGAGCCTGTGCTGGATATCGTAAACGGTATACAACCCGAAACCGTCGTCTCCGAAGAAGCAGATAAACGCGCATCGCGGACAGAGCGCGCCTCAACGAGCGGGGAAAATCTCATCCTAGGGCTTGCCGATGCGCTGGCAAGCGTCAAGGATATCGGTGCGGCAAGCGAATTGGCCGGCGAAGCGTATCTCTATCTTGCGAATAGCGTCAGATCGGCCGGCGGAGAGCTTGATTTGCCGAAAAGCGAAGGGACCCTGAAGGCCGGAGATGTATTTGTTCTGGCCGGTTCACCGGGAGAAGAGGCATCCTACGCTATCTGTGTCGCGGCTGATCAAGAGGGGTTGCTTGAAACGGTTGAAGTGACCAAAGATGGAAAAATAATTCTTGTGTCCACACGCCTTGAGAATCTAAAGTCAGCAAACGCTAAATTTATCAGACCCGGAAATATAACTGAATCGGCTGAACTGTCGCGAATGATCGAAAAGGCGAATTTATATTTGGATCTGGCCGAAGCCGCAGAGGGCGATTATGATATAGATGCGATAGAGGACGTTCCTCAAGCCGGCGCCCCAGGTGAAACTATGAACGAGGGACGAGAGACGAATGACGAAAATCCCCGCGCCTCGGCGAGCGGGGAGGGAAGCAAGCCCAAGAGTCCTTCGCTGATAAACGAAGGCGCAATAGATGAATTTTTAAGCGCCGTTAGGGAACTATTGGCTCCTTTTAAGAAACAGTATAGTGAAAAAACAGATGCAATACATCATTACGCGATACATTCTATAAACTTAGAGAAGGGGGTAGCTCCTAAAAAAGGTCCTAATCTGGCATATTGGCTTCAAGGACGTGAACACAATCTTAGATGGCATGCTTCTGATGATGGTTTTCGCAGCGAGTTTGAGCCTGCAAAATGGATGGGTAAAAAATCCATTCCGCAAGAACTTGGTTCAATGATGACCGATTTTAGGATCAGGCGTATTTCTATAGATAGAGACGTCCTGTTATCACCGGGAGAACCTGGCCGTTGGGAAGAGGTAAAATTAATCCTTAACAATGTTCCCGATATAGTTACGACATCGAGGAGTGCGCTTCCTCGTTTAAAGAGAGGCAGGCCATTCTACATACTATTAAAGCTCAAGATAGACGATCAAAAATCTCTGTTCGTATCTCTGGGAAAAGCATTGGTTGAATCCGACGCCTACTTCCTATATATCAAACGGTATTCCGATTATACCCCAGACTATATCTTGGAAAAGGGGCCCGATGGTACGCTTTTGATTCGTCCCGTTGATAAAAACGCCGCCCCTTCGCCGGCTGAATCCAAACACCCGCAAAGCGGCAAGCGCGCCTCGGCGAGCGGGATCGTATCGGAAGAAGATGCAAGAATGGCGGCGGGGCAAATCATAGATGAGATAAAAGATATACGCGCAAATGAACATGGTACTATGACGCTCTATCCCCAATCCCCTGCTCTTGAAAGTATCAGAGAGAAACAGAAGTTAAGAATTCCTTTACGTATTTCCATGGATAGTCTTTATAAAGAAGAGGACATAGAAAGCATGAGGGATGATTTAACAGTCGCGATACAAAATTTGGATACAATGGTCGCGATATTTAGGGGTATTCAAAAAAAGTTAGATAAGAGGCCCTATGACTTATATTTCAAGTTAGGCCGTATTTGCATAGAAGTCTGCCCTTTTACGGAACGTAGCACTACGCTAGAAATGTGGATATATTATACTGATCATTTTTACGAGCATCGTTATGGCCGAGAAGGTTTTGGCCATTCGGCAGATATCGAGCTTGAAAAATTGCCAAATGGAGCTGTTCTGCCAAAGAAGGCCCCTCAGCGTTTCTTTAGCATAAACAAATATGTTGAAAAACAAATAAAAGAAAGTATAAGCGGCATTGTTAAAAATAATATGCCGGAATATGCTAACGCCGTTAACGGTATATTAGAGCATAAGGGCATAAGAATTTTAGGCAAGAGGTTTAGCGATACGCCTCGTAAACTGGAAATCTATTTTACGGATACTGCGACGAGTGGGAGTTTCTGCGGTATTGAGATAACGGAAGATGAGAAACGGCCGAAACAAGCGCTATACAGAGTGCGCCATTCGCGCGGCCGTATAGGCGCAAATTTTGAAATGACTGAAAACTGGCGGGATAGCGTAGCGGCAACACCCGCTCAACTCAAAGGGACCGCGATAAAAGGTGTGGAGGCGGCTCTTGCAAAACCCGAAAAATTCGAAAAAGCCTTAGACAAAGTCGCTATTGAGCTTTCCCGCGCCTCGGCCTCAGGGCAGACGAGCTATGACAGGGAGAGAAACGCTAAGACAGCCGATGAGGTTATTGAGCGGGCGGTACGGATGGCGAAATCCGTTTTTGACACTCTGGGGGATGGAATAGACCGTTCTAAAAATTTTGTTGATGTCATCGCTATTTTACAAAAGTTGCTACCGGAGCTTTCGGGGAAACCTCTCGCGAATATTCCCGAAACACCCGCAAGCCTGGCCGCTATTATTAACGATGAGATTGACCTCGCAGATTTTAGCGTAAGTGGCCCCATCGTCTGCGAATATCTAAAGATAGCAAAGCAAGAACAAGATACAATAAAGATAGGTATCGACGATGCGAAACTGACACGATTATTGGGTCCTGATGCCGAGCATTTCATAAATGGCATTATGCTTAACGCGGGATATTTCCCGGTGAGAGGCGTGAACGATGTTTATGTATTGCATAAAGGCAATACCGATTCCAAGCTGCAAATGATATGCGATGATCTTGTGGGATCCGTAGCCCTTGTCCTGACAGATACTTACGCGCAGAAATTAGATACGTCGGTTGAAAAAACATCGCTCCGGGGCGGTGGTCAGCATGTGTCTGTAATAATCAGAAACGGTAATGATGCTTTTCAGATATTTAATTTTAGCGCAATGCGTGTGGCGGATTTAAAATTTGGGCTGAAACTCACAACTAGCACTAGGACTGCTCGTATGTCCTACATCGCTGATAATGCGGAACCAGTAAAAACACCTCATGAGCTCATGGAGATCACAAAAAGAGAGTTAAGTAGGTTAGAGGAAGACAGAAAAAGGTGGGTTGAAAGCCCAAAATCTGAAGGCCGCGCCTCGGCGAGCGGAATACTTGATGCAAGGAGGCAGTATAACTATATCGCGACGCCGCGCGCTATTAGAATGGCAGATTACATTATCAGTAGTCGTCAAAACGCCGTTACTCTTGATGAGTATCGGCCGGCATGGGATGAGGTTAAAGCGAGATTAAACGATGTTTGGAAAGAAACAGGCATAAAAGGTAATAGCGAGCTGCCTTCTACGCCTGAAGAACTCGCGGCATTAATAGGAAAGAGCACATATGAAGGAATAAATTTCAATAACGGCCGAACACCGGATGAGCTTGCGTGCGAACTCCTTAGCCTCGCAACACGACGGTTTGTCCGGGTTGATAACGCCCTTTCGCAGAGATTAGGCGTTCCGCTTGAGGTCATCAATGCCATCTTTATGCTGGATGATTATGCAATACTTCCAGGGGGCGTCTATGGTCTCAAAGCGCTTCTTACGCCCGAAATAGCGTCTTCATCGGCCCAGCTCTTACGTGCGATATGCGCTCTTGAATCAGATTCGGAGATAAGGAACATTCTTCCGATAAATAGAGAAGGCATAGAAGCGCTGGGTAACGAAGTTAAAATATCGTGCCATAGCCTTCTGGGCGAATATAGCCCGCTTGTCATTACCATTGCCGAACGTGAAGAAAAAAGCGCGAAAAACTACTCATATTCCATAACAGGCAACTATTATGAGAAAAATTCATCAGAATACACTGATATAGACGAAATGGCCACCGATCTTATCGTCGCGATAAGAGAGGCTGATAGATATTTTGGCAATATATACACAGGCTCCGTAGTGAACCTGCATAGGGCTCAGTTCGGTCCGACTTATCGCGCCTCGGCCCCTCGCGAGAGTGCCTCGGGACAGGCGAGCGGAGAGGATAAACCTAAAGCTAAAGCGGATCCGCAGGCGTTCTTGCGAAGGGAACTGTTGCCCTTGCTGAGAGAGAACGCGCCTCAAATCGGTAAGCCGCGCGCTCAGGATTTAGTGCTTGCTAAAGATGAAACAATAGCAGGAAATGTCCGCAGGGCCAGCGTCATATTGGGGAAAGATGGTTTATTGGCATTCTCTATGCAGTATCAATATGCTCAAGATGTGACACATGAAACAGCTAAATACCTTGTTTGTTTTGGCCCGAAAGACACAAGGATTTATACCGATACATATAAGAATGGCGCAGATTATTTGCATAAAGGATCTAATCCTCTTTTGCGTTTGGTAGAAGACAGCGAAGGCAAGCTCCATGCCGTCGTGAAGAAAGATTTCTTTAGGGCGTATAGAGAAAAGGTCGAACAATTGGAAGCGCCGGGGATA
>Ga0155748_159_pt1 | contig 19495 bp, 21 predicted proteins | sample RifCSPlowO2_01_FD_107402 | JGI IMG/M metagenome (GOLD analysis project Ga0155748, IMG submission 107402) | Omnitrophica bacterium RIFCSPLOWO2_01_FULL_45_10
TCACTCACTTCGTTCGTTCGCAATGACGAAGAAATAGACTTTTTCAGCAATGAAATAGACTTGACAAATAAAGAGTAAATTGATATAATTCGTGATAAATTTCACAAACCGTTGATGATGACAGCTATAATTCTTGCGGGCGGAAAATCCAGCAGAATGGGCAGGGATAAGGCCTTCATGAAAATAGGCAGGACCAATTTGATAAAAAGGGAATTAGAAATTTTGAGGAAAATATTTAAGGAAATTCTCATCGTGGCCAATAAACCTAAAAAATATAGATTCTCACGAAACGTGAAGGTAATGAAAGATATAATTCCAAATTTAGGCCCTTTGGGCGGCTTATATTCCGGTCTGAAAGCCTCGGATACGAAATATAATTTTGTTGCCGGATGTGATATGCCGTTTTTAAACCCTGACCTAATAAGGTATATGATGAAGAGCAAAAAGAATTACGATGTTGTAGTACCTAAGGCTAACGGAAGGATGCATCCCCTTTTTGGGATCTATAGCAAGAAGTGCATACCCGCGATCGAAGAGAATTTAAAGGAGGGGCGTCGCAATGTATCGAGTATATTTCCAAAGATGAGGACAAAAGTGGTCTCAGGGAAAGATATTGTTCCTCTTGATAATAAAATGTATTCCCTGATGAATATCAATACTCCAGACGATTTGAAAGTCGCGAAAAGAATAGAAAGGAGACAGATGCATGGCAGAAGTGCAAACCGAACTGAAACTTGACGCGTACTCTCCAAAAGAGATAGCATCGCGCGTGGAAACGGTAGGTGTAGGCAAAGCAAATTTGAATTTTTTGGCAAAATTTACATTGGCCATGCTGGCAGGCGTCTTTATCGCGTTCGGGGCAATCTTATTCACGCTCGTCATTCATGACTCCAAGTTAAGTTTCGGCCTGACTCAATTGATTGGCGGCCTGTCATTTTGTTTAGGACTGATACTCGTAGTCGTGGCCGGCGCGGAACTCTTCACTGGCAATAACTTGCTAGTCATGGCATACGTTTCGAAGAAGATAACCTTGCGTCAATTATCAGAGAATTGGACAATAGTCTATATTGGAAATTTTATTGGCGCCCTGTCAATGGCATTATGGATATACATGAGTAAAGGATGGGCGGCAAACAGTAATCTAGTGGGCGCGAAGGCGCTTCTGATAGCGAACGCTAAAGTTGGGCTTCCTTTTTTGGTCGCCTTCTCGCGAGGAGTCTTATGCAATGCCTTGGTATGTTTAGCGGTTTGGTTGTGCATGAGCGGCCGCAGTACCACTGATAAAATATTGTCGATACTCTTTCCCATAACGGCATTCGTCGCGCTCGGTCTCGAGCACAGCGTGGCGAATATGTATTTTATTCCTATGGGATTATTGTTGAAAAATAATCCAGGTGTCTTGGAGGCAACGGCTATCGCGACAGGCAAGGTGAATGATTTCTCAGGTCTCACAACCCAGGCTTTCATAGTCAAGAATCTTTTTCCCGTCACTTTGGGAAATATCGTAGGCGGAGGATTACTGGTAGGTCTTGTATATTGGTTTGTTTACCTTCGGACCAAAAGCCGTTAAACAAGTAAAAGAGACTAATCATGATGAAAAAGGTTTTGACAACATGTCCCTATTGCGGGGTCGGATGCAATTTCTACCTTGATGTGCGGGATGAAAGGATAGTCGGTGTCATCCCGGCGAAGTCGAACCCTGTCTCGAAAGGATATCTCTGCGTAAAGGGTTGGCACGCCCATGAGCCGGTTCAACATCCCGATCGATTAAAAAAACCGCTCCTCAAAGAAAATGGCAGATTCAAGGAGGTTTCCTGGGATACGGCCCTCGATTATGTTGCCAAGCGCCTTAAGGGGATCAAAGATAAATACGGGCCGGATTCCTTAGCGGTATGCGCCTCCGCGCGCTGCACGAACGAAGAAAATTACCTAATGATGAAATTCGCGCGCGCGGTTTTAGGCACTAATAACGTTGACCACTGCGCGAGGACCTGCCACGCCGCGACCGTTTCAGGATTGAACCAGTCTTTCGGATCAGGGGCGAGCACGAACTCATATGATGAACTGCCGTATATGGACTGCATATTGATTATCGGATCGAACCCGACTGAGGCGCATCCGATAGTAGGATGGCGCGTCAGGACAGCGATAGATAACGGCGCTAAAGTCATAGTTTGCGACCCTCGCCGGATATTGCCCGCTGAAAGCGCTGAACTTTACATACAGCAGTATCCCGGCACCGACATCGCCCTTATAAACGCCATGATAAATTTTATCCTTAAAGAGAATCTTCATGATAAGGAGTTCATAGAGAAGAGGACAGAAGGCTTTGACGAGCTGCGCCAGGCAGTTTCGGATTATACGCCCGAATCAGCCGCTGAAATAACAGGTGTCGAGCCGGAGGCTATTAAGAAAGCGGCTCGAATTTACGCTTCAAGCAAAAAGGCCTGTATAATGTATTCTCTCGGCATGACGGAGCATACTGTTGGGACAAATAATATCATCTCAATGGCTAATCTTGCAATGGTCACGGGCCATGTCGGCAAGGAATTTTCAGGGCTCTATCCGATGAGGGGCCAGAATAACGTCCAGGGCGCCTGCGATATGGGGGCCCTGCCCAATGTCTTCTCCGGCTATCAGAGCGTTACGGATGGCGAGGTTCGTAAGAAATTCGAATCCGCATGGGGAGTTAAACTGCCGGAAGCCGCAGGCCTTACCTTAACCGATATGATGTTTAAGGCCATCGAAGGCAAATTGAAATGTTTCTACATAATAGGCGAGGACCAGGTGCGAACCGATCCCGATACGCACATGATAGAGCGGGCCCTGAAAAGTTTGGAGTTCCTCGTGGTCCATGAGATATTCCTGACCGAGACGGCAAAGTTAGCGGACGTTGTCCTTCCGGGCGCGTCATATGCCGAGAAGGAAGGAACCTTCACTTGCGCCGAGCGCCGGTTCCAGAGGGTGAGAAGGGCGATAGAGCCGATTTCAGGCAAGACAGACGGCGATATAATCATTGAGGTCTCAAAACGATTAGGATACGAGATGGAGTCCGAACCAAGTAAGATATGTGACGAGATGGCGTCTTTAAGCCCCATTTATAGCGGCGTAAGTTTTGAAAGAATAGAAGAGAGTGGTTTGCAATGGCCCGTTCCCGCGAAGGACCATCCGGGAACGCCTGTAGTTCATCTCGGCCAATTCAGGAGGGGCCTCGGTAAATTTATCCCCGTCACACACAAACCGCCGGCTGAGGTTCCGGATAGAGAGTACCCGTTCATCCTGAGTACGGGGAGACTGTTGTTCCATTATAACACGGGTACGATGACGACCAGGGTGTCTAACCTATTACGAGAATTCCCGCGCAACTTTGTCGAGATAAACCCTGACGACGCGAAGGCAATAGGCATCAGATCCAACGCGAAGGTTAAAGTAGTGACACGGCGAGGCGAGTTGGTGGTGTCAGCGCAAGTGACCGACAAGGTGAAGAGGCGCGTTATATGGATGCCGTTTCATTATTCCAATGAACCCACCAATGTGCTGACGAACAGCGCGTTTGACCCGGTTTGCAGGACGGGTGAATATAAGGCATGCGCCGCGAAAATTGAGAAGATATAAAGGTAAAGAATGAATAAATTATTCATAACGCATGAAGATCTAAAGACCTTCGTTGAGGCCTTAAAGAAAACCTGCGACGAGTTCATAGGCCCAAGTCGGCAGCATCTAAACGATATCGCGTTTGGCGATGTGAAAAATGACGGGGAAATTTTACTTAATTATGACGGCAATACGATCCTTTCACCGCGGACATTTCTGCTCCCGCAAACCGAGACGCTATTTGAAATAAAGGGTTCAATTGGCGGAAAGGTTTCTTCCATTGAAGATAAGAAATCACGGATATTTTACGGCGTTCGTCCCTGCGACACTCTGGCTCTCTCGCTCATGCGCCGATTCTTTCTCGAAGGCATTGTGGATAGGCCCTATCAGGATAAGATGGAAAATGCCACATTTATAACTCTTGCCTGCGCCAAGCCCTGCTCTGAAAGGTCATTTTGCCGCGAGATCGGCTCAGGCCCAGTCGCAAAAAAAGGATTTGATATACAACTCGTCGCGATAAATAGAGGATATCTCGTAGAGAGCGGGTCAAAGAAAGGGGGCGCGATACTACGAAAATATAAGAAATTATTTATTGTATCAACGCCCTCTGATATTAAGGAATCAAAACGGATTTTGAAGGATTTTGCGAAAGAGGCCAAGCCTATAAATTATAAGAGATTGGCCGGTATAATGAGAGATGATTTGGTTAAAGAATCTGTATGGGACGATATAGGGCTTCGGTGCGTAATCTGCTCGGGATGCATCACTGTCTGCCCCACGTGCAGTTGCTTCAGCGTCACGGATAGAATGAATGGCACAAGCGGCGTCAGGGTGAGATATTGCGACGGCTGCCCGTATGCGGGATTCACCAGGATGGCGGGCGGGGCCATGCCTAAGCCGGACCACAAGGATCATATCCGCAGGTTCTTCGAGCACAAACTGAATGTAGATGTGGAGCGCTATGGGGTCCCAAGCTGTGTTGGCTGCGGCCGGTGCATCGAGACCTGTCCCGGCAACATAAGCATACGGAAATTCATCGACGACGCCATGGCAAGCGTAAAAAAATAATGGGCTCTAAAATGACCGCCAAGAAGACTATGGATGAATATTTACCGAAGAACGCTGTAATTGAAGAAATACTTCAGGAGACGGCTGACTCGAAGACTTTAACCCTGCGGCCCATCGATAAAGGCTCAACTATACTAAAATACAGGCCGGGCCAGTTCATGATGGTCTCTCTACCGGGCTATGGCGAGGCGCCGTTCACTTTCGCCTCTCTCGCGAGCCGCGATGGAAGATTTCAAATTTCGGTTAGAAAAGTCGGGTCCTTTACCAATGCCCTTCATGCCCTTAAGGAGCGCGATATTGTAGGCCTACGCGGCCCGTACGGCAATACGTTTCCACTCTCCAAAATAGAGAATAAAAATATACTTTTCATAGCCGGCGGCTGCGGGATAGCGCCGCTTCGCCCGCTAATTCAGCATGTATTTAAAAATAGAAAGGAACACGGCAGGATAGAGATAATCTACGGGTGCCGCGCCCCCCGAGACATATTCTATAAAAATGAAATAGAATCCTGGCGGAATAATCCGGATACGGCGGTCCATCTAACTGTCGATGAACCCGATCAATCATGGGACGGAACATGCGGAGTCGTATGCGTCTTGTTGCCTAAAATTAAGTTGGTTCCGAAGAACGCCTTTGTATTCTTATGCGGCCCCGGGATCATGATAAAATTGGCCATACAGGATATATTGAAATTGGGCTTCAAAGAGGGCAATATCTACGCGTCGCTTGAACGCCATATGAAATGCGGCGTCGGTAAATGCGGCCATTGTTATGTAAAAGGTAAATACGTGTGCACGGACGGCCCGAATTTCTCCTATAGCGAGATGAAAAAAATGGGGATCGATTCATAAGATGAAATCGCGCCTCATAAAATATTCCGGATCAAAAGTAATCACAGTTTCAGGTTCCGCAAGCGGCGCGGGTAAGACATCTACGGTAGAGAGATTGCTTGACATGTTGAAGGGGTGGTCCTGTCTTAAAGTCACCGTCCTGCACGACGGTCAATGCCCAACAAAAAGAAATTGCGGCGCATGCGCCGCCTTTGATTCGGACTTCCGGATTGTCAGCGAAAAAAGTGTAATCGAAGAAAAAGGTAAGGACACGAATCGGTTTAAAAAGAAGGGCGCGAAAAAGGTTTTGTGGCTCAAGGCAAAACCAAAAGGTTTAGAACAAGGCCTGAGAAAGGCCCTGTCCATGTTTAAAGGGGCGAAAGGCATAATAATAGAGGGAACGAGCGTAATTAAATATATAAAACCTGACTTCTCGATCTTTGTATTGAGGAAGGGATCTAACCTGAAACCCTCCGCGAAAGAGATATTGAACAAGGTAGATCTAATCCTCAATTCCCCATTCACGCAATAAAAAATTCCAAATCCCGGCCCACGCAGGCGCAACAGGGTTCGTGCTTGATTTCCACGAATAAAATGATATAATAAATTCCATGATCTTTCATATAATGCCAATGGGAGGTATTAATGATGGAAAGGCAAAAATTTACTATCACGGGCTTTTACGATAAAAAGCGAGACGGTAAGAAAATCACCATGCTCACCGCCTATGATTACCCGATGGCGCGCCTTGTTGATGAGGCGGGCATAGATTCGATACTGGTCGGGGATTCTTTGGGTATGGTGGTGCTTGGCTATGAATCTACGGTTCCTGTTACGATGGATGAAATGATCCATCACTCCAAGGCGGTCAGGCGCGCGACAAGATACGCGTTTCTAATAGGCGATATGCCGTTTATGTCATATCAGGTCTCGAAAGAGGAGGCGGTCAGAAACGCGGGCAGGTTTATGAAAGAAGCCGGGTGCGATGCGGTGAAATTAGAGGGCGGATATGAAGTATTAGAAGTTACGAAGGCAATACTTAATGCCGGAATACCAGTATTGGGGCATCTTGGCCTGACGCCTCAGACTATATCGAAATTGGGCGGATATAGGATACAGGGTAAATCCGCGGAAGCCGCGAAGAAGATACTTGATCAGGCGCTGGAATTGGAGAAGGCGGGATGTTTTTCAATAGTTTTGGAATGCGTTCCTGATTCGGTCGCAAAACTCATAACGGAGAAGTTGAGGATACCGACGATAGGCATCGGCGCCGGAGTCAATTGTGACGGCCAGGTTCTCGTCACGAACGATATGGTAGGCCTATTTGACAGATTCGTCCCGAAGTTCGTAAAACAATATGTTAAACTTTCAACCTCTATCTCGCAGGGCATAAAGAATTTCAAGGAAGAGGTAGAGACATCGAAATTCCCGGATGAGAAACATTCTTTCGCGATAAAAGAGGACGAATTGGAAAAACTGAGGAAGAAATGAGGATAACGGTAGTCGGCCCGGGCGCCATGGGTTGTCTGATAGCCGGGTTTTTGAAACTCAGGACAAAAGAAGATATATGGCTCTTTGACAAATCCGCTGAGAGAGCAAAGCATATAAATGATAACGGAATTAAGATAGAAGGCATCAGCGGCTCAAATTCCGTTAAAGTGAACGCAACCGGCGACGCCAAGGAGATAGGATCAAGCGATCTCGTCATCATATGCGTCAAGAGTTACTCTACGGAAGATGCGTGCAAGGATATCAAAGAGTTGGTGCGAGAGGACACATATGTCCTGACGCTTCAGAACGGCATAGGGAACGTTCAGGTGTTGAATGACCACTTCGGCTCTGACAGGGTAGTGGCGGGCATAACGAATCACGGCGCGACTCTGACCGGAGAGGGGCGAGTGAGACACGCCGGGAGAGGGGATACAGTAATAGGAAAATCGGGCGGCAGGGCCCTTAGCCCCATTCGCAACATAGCGAGCATCCTGACGAAAGCCGGATTCGAGACGAAGGTCTCTAAGGATATTGATGCGGTCATATGGAGTAAAGTTATAATAAATGTAGGAATAAACGCGCTCACAGCCATAACCCGCCTCAATAATGGCCGCATTATAGAATATGAGGAATGTCGCGGACTCATGAGAGGCGCGGTTCAGGAAGCGGTCAGGATAGTTAAACGCAAGCGCATAAAATTGGCCTTCGACGATCCCATTCAGAAAGTAGAGTCTGTTTGTAAAGCGACGGCTACTAATGTATCGAGCATGCTTCAGGATGTATTAAATAAAAAACGAACGGAGATAGATTTTATAAACGGCGCTATTGTCAGGCAAGGCAAGGCCCTCGGCATACCAACGCCCGTAAATGAGGTCCTTACCGGCCTCGTGAAGACGATAGAGTCAAGTTATGATAAAAACGTTTAATAAGAGGCCCGGATGCTTATAATCGGTGAACGAATAAATTCGGCTAGGCCCAAGATTCGAGACGCGATTAAGAATAGAAATGCCTCATTTATTTTGAAAGAGGCGCGTCAACAGATTAGGGCAGGCGCCTCATTTCTTGATGTGAATTGCGCCCAGACTCAAGGCGATGAACTGCTTGATGTGGACTGGGTCATAAGCGTCATCCAGAGCGAGATAAGCAACGCGAGTATCTGCATTGACAGCCCGAACTACATGGCGATCGAGAGGGCGCTCAAAACCTATAAGGGAAATGGCGATCTTCTGATAAATTCGATAACGGGTGAAACGGCCATGATAGATAAGTTAATTCCTCTTGCGGTCAAATATAACGCGAAGGTAGTGGCGCTTACAATGGATGAGCATGGAATGCCCGGGACTTCGGCCGCTCGTTTAGAAATCGCCAGGAAAATTCTTGAAAAATCGAAAAATTACGGATTAAATACAGGGAATCTTTTTTTCGACCCTCTTATAAGGCCCATTGCGACAGAGCCGGAGCAGGCAAAGGAATTTTTAAACTCCCTAACACTGCTCAAAAGTCTTGAAAATGTCAGGACCGTTTGCGGCCTTTCCAACATATCTTTCGGCCTCCCGGCGAGAAGCCTGATCAATTCCGTATTCCTTTCCATGGCTATTTACGCCGGTCTCGACGCGGCGATACTCGACCCGCTGGATGAGAAAGTATCCGCGACTCTTTCGGCAGCGCGCGCCTTGTTGGGCCAGGACGATTACTCTTCAAACTACATTAAGGCATTTAGAGCGCGTCAGTTCAATCTCAAGTAAATTAAAGTTTTGGATTAAAATATGGCCAAGAAGATCTTCATAGCGGCTACGATGCAGAATGACGGAAAGACAACCGTCTCCCTGGGTTTAATATCCGTGCTCAAAAAACATTTCAATAAGATCGGCTTCATAAAGCCGATCGGGCAGAGATATCTAATTGAGCAGGGTTACAAAGTTGACGAAGATTCTGTGCTGATCGAGGAGGTTTTTGGCATAAAATGTAACATAAAGGATATGTCGCCTGTCGCCATAGAGAAAGGTTTCACCGAGCGTTATATACAAAAGGGCCCGGAGGAAGATTATTCCAAACTTATCAAGGATTCATTTGAACGCGTGGCTAAAAATAATGACCTCGTTATCATCGAAGGCACGGGCCACGCCGGCGTAGGAAGCGTCTTCGATCTGTCAAACGCGGCGGTCGCCAAGCTTCTAGGGGCCAATGTCATCCTGATCTCTTCCGGCGGCATAGGAAGACCGATTGACGAGGTGATGCTCAATAAGCCGCTCTTCGACAAGGAAGGCGTCAAGATCGCGGGGATAATCGTTAATAAGGTCCTGCCGGAAAAATACGATAAAGTGGCGCGCCTGGTCAGGATGGGGCTTGAAAAGAAAGGTTTGAGCGTTTTAGGCGTTTTGCCTTATCAGAAGATATTGGACATGCCAACGGTTCGCGATATCAAGGAAGAACTTAATCTGGAGCTTCTCCTTGGAGGAGAAAATCTGGATTTGGCCGTCGAAAAGATTTTGGTAGGCGCGATGAACGTGAAAGAGGCGATCAAGTTCATTCAAAACAATTCACTGATGATAATACCGGGCGATAGGGACGACATGATACGCGCGATTTCGGAAATTCATACCTCGAAGTTGAAAAGATGCTGCAGGATATCGGGAATGGTCCTAAGCGGCGGTCTCATACCCGTTGGAAGGACGCGCAGAATTTTGGAAAAGTCAAAGATACCCGTTCTTATTTCTGAGGATGATACCTATTCGGTGGCGTCGGCCGTTCACCATATATTGGTGAAATTAAAACCTCAGGATACAGCGAAGATCAAGATCATAGTGGACATAGTCGAAAAGAACATCGACATTGACAATGTCCTTGCCAGTCTGACATGAAGTTTTCTCAAACATTAGCAATCCTTATAGCTTCAGCCCTCCTGTTTTTTTCAGTACGATTCTTAAGTAATTCAGACGGGACCGGGAGAGTAATCGATTCGACTAAATTGTTGATGGGAAGTTTTGTCCAGATAAAAGTCCCGATATATGGCCGCGTAGATGAAAGATCCGGTAAAAAAGCGATTGATAAGGCATTCGAAGAGATAGCCAGGTTAGAAGCGCTATTCAGCGCGTTTAAGGAGGAGAGCGAACTCTCGAAGATAAATAGGATGAATGCGAACGAAACCTTTAAACCCAGCGCCGAAGTCTTCGATTTGATAGAAAGGGCCATAGAATATAATGAAAAAACAAAGGGCGCGTTCGATATCACCGTTAAACCATTAGTTGACCTCTGGGCGCGAAGCAAAAATGAGAAAAAACTGCCGAGCCATGCCGACATAAAGAAAGAACTGACAAGAATCGGGACGCGGTATATCATTTTGGATAAATTGAACAAGAGCGTATCTTTCAATAGAGAAGGAGTGAAGATTGATTTGGGGGGCGCGGCGCAGGGCTACGCGACTGATAGAGCGATTAAAGTCTTGAAAGAAAACGGCATAGAGAATGCGCTTGTGAATTTAGGCGGTGACATGTATTGCATGGGCAGAAAGTCCAAGGACGAGCCATGGAACGTCGGTATTCAGCACCCGAGAAACAAAAATAAGTTATTTTTTGAGGTTAGATTAGAGGACAAGGCCATCAATACGTCGGGCGATTACGAGAAATATTTTATATTGAACGGCACCAGATACTCTCACATAATAGATCCCCGCACCGGCTATCCGGTAGGCGGTAATGTGGTGAGCGCGACTATCATAGACGATGACTCTACGAGAGCGGATATGCTGGCCACGGCCTTATGCGTTCTCGGCCGCGAAGGATTGGGCGCGGTGGAATCTATAAAGGGCGCCGATGCGATTTTAATCATTAAGGATAAAGGCGCCTTAAAGATTGAGATGACGAGGGGTTTAAGAGAGCGATATGCCGTTCAAGAAAAATAAAAAGATAGTCGCCGCCATGAGCGGCGGTGTTGATTCATCGCTTGCCGCCGCGCTCTTAAAAAGAGACGGTTGGGACGTGATAGGCATGACATTCAAGATGTGGCCTAAGGAGGAGTGCGGGGCCAGTTTCGGCAGGGCGTGCTGCAGCTTAGAGGCCATCACAAGGGCAAGGGCGGTAGCCGAGGATTTAAAGATACCTTATTATGTGCTCGATTTTCATGACGATTTTAAGAAAGAGGTCATCGATTACTTCATATCCGAATATCTGAAAGGAGTCACGCCAAATCCGTGCGTCATATGCAACAATAAGATAAAGTTCGGCGCCCTGATGGAAAAGGCAAAAGAGTTAGGCGCTTCGCTTGTCGCGACAGGTCATTACGCCAAAGTCGGATTGGATAAGAAAAGAAATAGATTTTTGCTAAAAGAGGGCAGGGACAAGTCGAAAGGGCAGTCCTATTTTTTGTTCGGTTTGTCACAGGCACAGTTGGGGCACGCGGTCTTTCCGTTAGGCGATATGACAAAATCAAGGGCTCGGATTCTTGCCAAGAGGATGCGTCTCAAAACGTTTAATACGGTCTCAAGTCAGGATATATGCTTTATTCAGGACTTAGACTACGCTGAGTATATAAAGAAAAAAACCGGAGTTGAAATAAAAGAGGGGGAGATCGTCGATGAATCGGGCAGGGTGCTCGGCCGTCACAAAGGCATTCCGTATTATACTATTGGGCAAAGGCGCGGCTTAGGCGTCGCCTATAAAGAGCCGCTCTACGTTACTGCCATAGATATCGAGAAGAATCGTGTTATCGTTGGGACGAAGAGAGATATCGCGAAAAAGCGCCTTATTGCGCATCATCTTAATTGGATTTCGATAGAAAACTTAGGCAAACCGCTACGGGTGATGGCCAAGATAAGGTATAATCACAAGAGGGCGTTTGCGACTGTAACAAGAGCGGGCATTGATGAAGCGCGGGTTGAATTCGACTCTCCCCAGGAATCACCCGCTCCCGGCCAGGCAATTGTGTTTTACGATCGGGATGTTGTTGTCGGCGGAGGATGGATCAAGGAAATTCAAAATTGAAAATGAAAAATTTAAAATTAAAAAAACTGAAAAATATACTAAAAAAACTTAAGAGTGTGGTGATTGCTTATTCAGGAGGCGTGGATAGCACATTTCTGGTGAAGATGGCGATAGATACGCTCGGCCATACAAGAGTCATCGCGGTAACCGCTCGTTCCGAGACATATCCTTATTCCGAATACAAGGATGCCAAACGGCTTGCAAAACGAATGGGCGCAAAACATATTACTATTCATACTAAGGAACTCAGGATAAAGAACTTTAAGAGCAATCCCTTAAATAGATGCTATTACTGTAAATTCGAATTATTTAAGAAACTTATTGAAATAAAGAGAAGAGCAAGCTTCGCCGGCGTCGTAGATGGAACGAATTACGATGACTTGAAAGACATCAGGTATGGCAGGAAGGCGGCCGAAGAACTGGGGGTGAGGAGCCCTTTATTGGAAGCGGGGATAGGCAAGGATTTAATAAGAAGACACTCCAAGGAATTGGAATTAGATACGTGGCAGAAGCCGTCTTTTGCCTGCCTCGCGTCGCGCCTTCCATTTCATACAGATATAACGGCTGAAAAATTGGAAAAGATTGACAAGGCGGAGAATTACTTGCGACAGTTAGGTTTCAAACAGGTGCGGGTTCGGATTCATAAGGAAATCGCGCGGCTTGAATTTTATAAAGAAGATTTCAAGAAGATGTTGAGTAAAGAAATTAACAATAAGGTTATCAAGCACTTAAAGGTGTTAGGGTTTAAATATATCACTATGGATTTGGAAGGCTATAGGACAGGGAGCATGCACGAGACATACAATGTCATTGCGAGGAGTCCCGCCGCCGAAGGTGGCGGACGACGAAGCAATCCCAAAAACGAGATTGCTTCGGCACTTCGTGCCTCGCAATGACTCTCAATGTATGATATAATAATGTTATGTTCCTCATTGTACTTTTCACTATAATTGGATTCCTAATAGGATTGGCGTACGTTATGATTAAAAGAAAGATAAGGCCGGGGAATATGCTTGCGGCAACTTTCTTAGGTTTATTGGCCGCGGCGATCTGGAAGATGATTAAAGATTACAATCAAAATAAAGATAGATATATCTGAAAAAAGGAGGGGTAGGCCATGGGATTATTAATAATTTTAGTTTTGGGATTTATTGTTGGCGTTGTCTTCACTCTCATATCGAAAAAAGAGTCGATCAAGCCGATCATTGTCAGCACGCTTATCGGTTTAATTTTAGGAGTGGTCTTTGGCATGGTTAGAGTCGTCCCCGCGGGATACGCGGGTGTTGTGGATTTTTTTGGAAAAGTCTCTCCTAGACCGCTGTCCAGCGGCATAAATTTTGTTAATCCGTTAGCCAAAGTAATAAATTTATCGATAAGAACTCATGAAGATAAAGAGACGATGAACGTTCCTTCTAAAGAAGGTATGAATGTCGCGTTGGATGTCTCAGTCCTATATAAACTAGACCCTTCCAAGGCGGTAGATGTATATAAAACTGTAGGGCCTAACTATCAAGAGGTTATTCTATTGCCTCAGTACCGCGCCGCTGCGCGAGGGGTAACCGTTGCCCATGAGGCAAAGGCCCTTTATACATCGGAAAGGGAGCTACTTGCCCAGGGGATATTCGATTCTTTAGAGAATCTCGTGGGCGGGCGCGGCGTCATTATCGAGCTGGTTCTCCTGAGAGCGATTACATTACCTCCTACCGTAAGTCAGGCCATCGAACAGAAATTGAAGGCGGAACAGGAAGCGGAAAGGATGAAATTTATTCTTCAAAGAGAGACACAAGAGGCGGAGAGAAAGCGCATTGAGGCGCAAGGCATAAGAGACGCTCAGTCGATCATCGCGCAAAGTTTAACTTCCCAGTATTTGCATTATCTCTGGGTGAATACGCTAAATCAGAATCCGAATGTGATTTATGTTGCCACCGAAGCCAACATGCCGATCTTCCGCGTCGTAAACCCTGATGACCAGCTTCTGCGCAAAAAACCGCTTCAATCCAAGGAAGAAGAGAGGTAACCTCAAATAAGGGCCATCCTACGCGGGGACACCCTACGAGTTCACTCCGAATGAAATCCGATTCGGCGCCTCTGTGGTTCCGGTGGCGGCGCCATCAACTGGCGAATCGCTTCGAAAATAGATTGGATGTCGACATCATGTTTTTCTATCTTTCGCTCAAGCTCGCTCAGTTCATGAGCCAACTCCTTATGAGTTAAAAGTATCTCTCGTAACTTTACAAATACCCTCATTATTGCTATATTTACTTGGACGGCTCTTTCGCTGTTAAGGACGCCAGAAAGCATTGCTACATCTTGGCAAATAAGGGCCATCCTACGCGGGGACACCCTACGATCAGCTCAGTCCGTATGGAATCCGATTCGGCGCTTCTGTGGTTCCGGTGGCGGCGCCATTAACTGGCGAATCGCTTCGAAAATATGTAATAAATTACACTACGGTTGACACTGGTTGGGTCCCCATGCGTTCTCTTAAAACCTCGTAGGGTGTTTTACCGTTAAAAGCCCCGTGAGGTCGGTCAAAATTATAATAATCTTCCCATTCTTTAAGCTTTTCATTTAAATCCACATCATCAGTATAATCCAATAATTGATAGAATTCAAGATCGTCCGTTCCATGAGAGCGCTCTACCTTGCCGTTAAGACGCGGCGTTCGGGGCTTGATGTAGACGTGGTGAATGCCACGGTCGTGGCAATGCCAATGGAAGAGCGCTTGGAATTCATGGCCGTTATCGGTTCTTACGGTATTAATCCTGAAAGGGAATTTACTTATCACATGATCGATGAAGCTAATGGCATTCTGTTGGGTATGGCGTCGGTATATCATTAGAGCCCTAACCCTGGTAGCGTCATCAATCGCGGTATATTGAAAACGCCTGATTTTCTTGCCGTCTTTTGCCGTAAAGAATAAGAATTTAACATCCATCTGGATATGGTGGCCGGGAACCTGTTTTTCGTAGCGCTGGTGGGTCTGTACTGTGCGGAGCTTGGTATTGCGAGGTAGTCGGCTCATAGCGTTTCTTTTTAGAACCCAATATACCCCGCTTGGCGAGATAGTTATGCCGTGGTAGCGTTTCAAGAACCATGTGATACGGGCAGGTCCAAGATGATAGGTCTTTCTGAGGTAAATTACCTTGTCTTCGATTTCTTTTGGAGTGCGTAATTTGATATTTTGCGGACAGGGTTTATTGTTTATGAGAGCCTCTTCACCGAGACTCTCATAAGCCCTTTTCCAACGATAGAATATCTCCCTGCTGATCCCAAAATGTCGGCATGCCTTGGCAACATTGCCATTTTCCTTCACATAATTCAATATTCTTAATTTACGATTGACATCCCTTTGAGCCTGAGTCATAACATATCCCTCCCTCAGGACCCATTATACCAAAACTGTCAACCAAAGTCAGAACTTTCATACGTTCATACGCATACGCGCATACGCATACGCGCGCGCTATGTAATCGCTCATCTTTGTATCCCCTCTAAGATTTAATTTGCAACATACTATATACGGCATAGATGGTAATTAAAACTATGTCGCCGATAAGAAGTGTTTTTACAATCAGCATATCCCTTATTAGCGAATTATATTCCTTTAACCACTCAGTATATTTACCACTTTCTGATTCTTGTATATTAAGAGTTAATCGTCTTTTTAACTCTGTGATTATATCAGCGGTGGATAATCTTGATGAGTTACCAAAATGATAACTAATTTTTCTCGGAAGCTCTGCCTCAAAGTCTCTCAACCTATTATGACAATAATTTAATAAAACCCCAATTATACCTGTGGTTATGGCAAAGAAAGATATGCTGATAACGAACACCTGTCTTTTTCTCCTACATTATTTATTCCATAAAAATGTTACGGCTTAATTTCCTGATGTAAATTCTCGTGCACACTATCATTTTGAAATTGACCTTTGGAGTATTTAATCCCATATTGGTAGATAAAAGGTTCCTGTTTTAATTTTTTGTCGAGATAAAAGTAAATCTCATAGTTTAATGAAAACGATTCTTCACCATTTGAAATCTTTTGCATATTCGTTGGAGACTCATCAATGAAAATAGTATCTTCTATGATACCTTTAGGTTTAAGGTCAAACGGAGCGCATGTGTATTCGGATTTAAGTGAAGAATTATCCAAATGAAAAGACCCTCTAACTAAACTAATGTCTTTTCGTTTAATCTCCACGTTATATGCAGTTACATTTCCATCATTTCGTATGGGAATATAAAACGTGAGGGCCATAGATTGTCCACCATCGGAGGTTGCATAAGGATAGATTTTTAAATACGGGGTCTTTATCTTAATGTTTGGCCTTTTAGAAACATACTCCCCTTCATTGTTATTGACTTGTTGACAATTAAAATAGGTGCCGGACAAAAAGGCAAGAATTGCAATAATAACCATTGTTGGGGCATGGTTATCTTTAAGCCATGTCCAGCGCGACCTTTAAGCCAAAGAATAAACTTTTCCATTTTAATTCTCCATAGAAACATCGGTCATATTGAAGGCTATTCTCCGCCGGACTTTACATTGAGGGCAGTTCTTATATCACTTATTGCGTTAGAAAATGGCTCTTTGATAAAACGATACCTTCTCTCAATACCCCTGCCTTTAATCTTATCCGCTCTTTCCTTTACACTGCCTTTGGCATCTGGGTTATAAATCCAGAGTCTTTCAAGGCGAGTATCACTCGTGGTTCCTAACGCGAAAAGATATCTAAAGAACAAATCTGATTCCGGCATCGAGTATCCTATAATAAAAATATTATCCGCCTCGGATAATTCAATAGCCGCTTGTGACCATACCCTACCTATTTCACCATGATACTCTGTCTTGTTCCAAGTTGGCGGAATTAAAACAGGTTCTTCCGTTACCTTCTGGGAATCGCAATGTTTCATTTTTCCTATCATAGAGCCTATATTAAGATGACAATATTTAGTATCATGCCATAAGTCATAATGAAAGTTTGTGAAAAACTCGGATAGATACCATGGCTTTATCGCCCCACAGCCACATTTACCCCAGTTTAGAGAACCATGTAATTTAAGGAGTTTTACTTTATTCGGGGTAACAGGCTCCGAGAGACAATAATCTATATAAATATGTCTATAATGAAACGCATAGTCTAATGCCATGTCATAATTAAAAGTAAGGATACTACAATCTAAACGAGGGTGCATTGAAACCATATCACTAACTAATTGGGCAAACTCGCTGTAAACTGGGGTGGGAGAAATATTGCTATCGTTACATGGTAACTTCACCGAATTTTCCAAAGTTTTGACTATTACTTTTTTTATAGACGTCTGTATTTTTGCGATTTCCTCCAAATTATAGCTCCCGAGACGGCCTATGAGTCGAGCCATTTCAAAAGCGCCAAAAACTTCCTCGATATTATCTACATCAACATATGATTTATAATGTGTGTTCCTTAATGTATTTATCGCATTAAATACTCTATCAAAGTCATCTTTGGTTTCCTTGACATCCTTCAGTTTATGAGCGGTGTCTAAAAACTCATCCATTACAGGAGCACCGTCTTCTTTTGATGCCCCAGCTCCTAAGATAAATACCGTCTTTGGCATATGTATTCTCCAGCAAAAAGGCACTGGGGTTACCAATGCCTTGTCAAAACTACTGTATTTCTTTATCTATCATAACCCCTCACGGCACATATTATAACAAACGTGCCCATAAAGGGTCAAGAGGTGATACGTTTCTTCCTCCACAATCTGGCTCCCAACAAACCAAAACTCAAAAGTAACAATGATGATGGTTCTGGGACGGGGGTAGTATACACTTCAAGATATGAATGCAGATTAGACTGATTCTCTTTGGATGCGAAGCTTGAAACTAACCACCACGCCGATGTTTTGTTTAATGAATTAGGAGCCATTGCTAATGAGAGATAATCTGAATTGTCATTAACTCCATCTAAAGAAAAAGCGGTAGACGGAAATTCCCAAGCATACCACTTGTTAGCATCGTTTTCGTTCTCAGAATTAAGATACTCGTTATAACCAACTTGATTATCATACGTTAGGCCATCCATTGGATTGGAAGAATCGATGACCGTCCAATTCTGATAAGGCCCTTCCCACCATTTATCATTATTTACATAATGGATGCTTGTTATAACATCGTTTACTGTTGCGTCTCCCATCGCAAAATTTCTTACATTATAGGCATAGAGTTTATAACTGTTGATTGTATCGCCCCGTAATAGCGCATCTTTCAAACTATCATTGCTTAATAGATTAAATCCCAGATAAACATTATGTGTTGTATTATAACCATCACTTGCCCTAATAGGTTCGATTTCAGGGTTGGCTCCCTGGTTTGATTTATTCTCACCTGACCATTGAGTACCAGAGATAACGTCTGCATCTTGGTCTATATCGATAGTGTATACTAAGGCAAATGATATAGACGGCGAACATAATAATAGTGTTATTAAAATCAGGAATACGGCGATTTTCATCTTTTCTTTCTTCTGAAGAACCTAAATCCAGCTAAACCTAAAGGAAGTAAAAACATGGTTGCAGGTTCGGGTACGATAGTATCTGAAGTAGTAGTGAAAATTTTAAGGCCATCATTTGTAGCGGCATATATGTAATTGTTCCGCCCATAGATGTCCCACGTTTCTAACCCATCATATACATCGAATTGTATCGGATTAAAAGGGTCGGAGATATCTATGCCTTCAAGCTGTCCCCATATGCTAGCAAGAAATAACTTATCTCCTGTGATAGCCATTGCTGATGGTGGCTGAGAAAGTGTCGTATAGGTTGATATCAACAAAGGACTCATAGGTGAAGATATATTAAAAATATTTAAGTGACTATTTCTATCATTTACATATAGGAGGTCTTCTGATATAAGAGCTCTGTTAGCATAGGCATCAAGAGAAATGCTGTCAATAGTTTTACTATTCGTATCCACTATACTTAGTGGATTACCGGGTCCTTCCCCCACAACATAAACATAGCCACTATTTACAGCTATATCAAAAGCGTTCCAGGTGGGTGGGACAGGAGAACTCCACGTTAATATAGGGGAAGACGGCAAAGATATATCAAAGACATTTATGTTTCCATCGCCTGATGTATATAAATAATTACCCTCAACGACACAATTTCTCACAGTTTTTGCGTTTGAAGAAGTGACTAATGTAGGACTATCAGGATTTGAAACTTCCACGATATTCATCTGTGGATTCCCGAATCCAGACCTCGGTACGTATAAATAAGCGCCGCTCCTAGCTATTCTTCTTTCTAGCCCTGGACTTCCACCGAGGTTGATATTGCCAATTTGGTTAGGATTTGTTGGGTCACTTACATCAATAGAAAAGATGTTGTAATAACCATCGTAAAAATAAGTGTACCCTTCTCCTCCCTCCGTGACATACTTCTGAGTTGAGTCAGTGCCTGCCCACTCAATCGGCTCTGAACCAACCAATTCTATTTTCTCTGCATTAGCACTACTTGTTGTTGCAACCAAAATCACTAACA
>Ga0155748_146_pt2 | contig 19059 bp, 20 predicted proteins | sample RifCSPlowO2_01_FD_107402 | JGI IMG/M metagenome (GOLD analysis project Ga0155748, IMG submission 107402) | Omnitrophica bacterium RIFCSPLOWO2_01_FULL_45_10
TCCCTGAATGGTCGTAAGACAGGCTAGGACGTACCCTTTTTTGCGTTCATCCTGGCTTATCCTGCCTGTCGGCTCTGTCCTGTAATTACCTTTGTCTATGACGACTTTACATCTGCCGCACACGCCATCGCCGCCGCAGGACGAGTTTATATATATACCCGATCTAATCGCGCAGGAAAGAAGTATCTCTCCCTTATCGGCCTCGACTTCTATATTATCCGGTTTGAATATAACCTTAAATTTTTCCATTTGTGTCATATGCGGTCAATCTGCCAAAATATCAATTGAAACAAAATATTTTACGCCGCCCTCCAACTTTTGAGAAACGCGGGCAGGGCCGAAGCCTCTCGCGGGCCCACCTGGACCGTCCAGCCGGAGAGTTCTTCAAGCTTGCCGCTTAGGACCGCGACGTATCCCGGGATTGCCACCTTTTTGTGAGAGACCTTCTCTTCTATGCCGCTTTTCTTTAATGCGCCCGCGATCCTTTCGGCTGTGAACTTTTCCGCGGCCCAAGCCGTGAGGACCGACATTCCCTCCGCGTCGCACGCAATTATGTATGTTGGAACCTTGCTCGATTCGACCTCGCCGCTCACGGTAAAATAGGTTATTGAGAAATTAGTCGTAACTATGACGGGCGACTCTTTTGTTACCTTTCCTATCTCGTAAATCTTCGGCTCGACCTGAACCGGCTTCTGCGGGTCGGTGTAGATGTCCTGCCTGGCGACAAGAAGCGGTAATACAGAATCTCTTTCGATATTTTTTAATATGACGATATTGGCATACCTCGTTACATATGATATGGCCTCTTCCATCTCTTCTTCGGCATTGTCAAATGTAGTAAATGCGATTAAGGGGTAACCGAGCGGCCGCGTATTTTTCTTTAAGGCGCTTCGTCTGGCGAGCGTGTAGAGTTGCATTCGTTTGGATAAGTTGGGTTCATCGAACAGCAGGACCATCTCCGATATGCCTTGAGACTTTGCCTTTTCAGTAGATGCCGCTATCTCTTCAAGGGTTTTTCCTTTAACGACAAGCGGCAGGTCGTTCTCTTTGGCTATGGCGGTTACCTTGTCTAATTCTGTCCCGGCGGACATAAGAAGAGGCCTTCTATCCTTGAGCAATTGAGCCGCTTCTTTCAGCGCATCGACACTATCGCTTATCAGGATTATATTTAACTTTGTGCCTTGGGCCGCTGTCTTGACAAGTTCGAGGAACTTAAATTTATCCTGCGAACGATTAGCGAGCGCGACGATGTCAACGTTGATTACCTGACCGACTCTTTCGAACTTTAATTCATTTATTTTCCCAAGCCGCGCATTTGCCTCATCGGGCTTGAGCGTATCTTCCATAATAAATCCTATTCCTGTAGGATGATAAAATTTCTGCTCATGCCTGAACATCACGACTTCATTGCCGATCTGGAGCGCATTTTCACCCCCGCCTATCGTAACGAGTTTCATGGGAGGCTGGCTCGCGCTTTCCAGGGATGCCTTCGCCTGCTCCGTCACGCGCGGGCAGACATCGAGCGAGACCTTCTTCTGCGCCAATGCCATTGCGAACGCCAGGCACGTCGCGTACCCGCATTCCTTGCAGTTTGTCTTCGGCAACAGTTTATATATATCTAATCCGGATAACGCCATTTGTTATATCTCCAATTCTCTTACATGATTGGCGGCAGGGAGAGCGCCGGATGGTTCACCTTCTTCAAATACTCCGCCAATGCGGCCGGATCCGTTGTTACTGTCTCGTCCGCTATTTTCCCCAAAAGGTCAGGCGCGCCGATCTCCTCACAGCGCTTCTTCAGTCTCTCGCTGAGCGCGTCTTTCAGCTCTTTCGTCATCCAGACAAGCCTCATCAATCCGCCTTCGGTCAGGACGAACTTCTTGCTTGTTAAATACAGCCGGCCCACTCCCATGAACCCCGGCGTCTGATTTCCTCCGCCGACCGAGCCGGCGAGGACCGTGAACTTCATCCCGCAAGGAGTCATCCCCGAGTAGCCGCGATTTACCACCATGAGGCCATTGGCCTCAGGCAGGACCGCGATTATGCATTCAAAGCACCCGCAGGATGTTGTAGGCGAGTCCATTATGGAGTACATGTTGAATCTTGAGATCGCCTTATTAGACTTTTCGTATATGTAGTCGTTGATACCTTTCCACTCGCCCTTTACGGTGTCAAGGCATTGCCCTTTCTTTACAGGCTCGTTTCCGCCCAACGGGTTTATCTCGGATGCGGCCTTGCCGTCCAACCAGTTATAGGCGCCGCACAAGCCTAACTTTTCCGGGCTTATTATGCATACGTGATTCGGCGCGTAAGATTGACAGAGCTTGCAGGAATAAAATACGTCCACGCTCTCGTCAGTCATGCCGGCAAGCCGCGCGTCCCGCTCATCATATGCCTTTTCGGCCTCAGGCAGTAATTTCTCCACATCTTCCAATTTTGTATAGATGGCCACCTGCGCCTTATCCACTATCGATGGAAATTCCTTCAATAGTTTAGAGTGTATTATCACCCCGAAATGTTTGAAGAGTAGGCCCGATTTCCTCGCCTCCTTACTGACGCGTATCCATACCATGTCGCGCTGGCCGGTATGCATTATGCCCATCGCCTCGCTTAAAAAAGTATGGAATCTCCTCTCGAGGACAGATTCGAAATCCGGCTGCATCTTTCTCCCCGCGACATCAACTATCATCGCGTACGAGGTCGAACCGCCTTCCGGCACTTTGTCGAGTTCGGGACCTATGACCTCTATCTTTCCGTTATTAACGTCCTCTGACTTGCGGAACCGCAAATACTCGAATGCCTTCGAGAATTTCCCGCCTATCTCGCATGCCGTCTGAGGCTTTCGAACGCGCTCTCCTTCAAACGCGGGCCCATACGGCACCGGTATGTCTATCTTTTCCATCGATAATTTTAGCCCGCGTATCTCTATCGCCTTATCGATCATCGTGTCGCGGCCTATAGGAGAGACGACATGCTCGTAGCGGCATATGCCCGTAGGTAAAATCTGGTCTATATCCGTATCGGCGACTACAGGAAATCCGAAATTGATGGCGCCTGCCGCTGTAGCGTGCTTCTCGTCATCTACGTCGCCTAACGCGAGGACGAAGGAATGCACCCTATCCTTGTTATAAAGAAGTATGTCCCTCGCCTCTTTTATCCCTTTAGGCGTGATGCCTCCGAACGTCATGGCCGCTCTTGCCGCGAAGTTGAGCGCATATATAGTCGATGCGACATCCTTGCCGTGCGGAACCAAAAATGTATCCCACCCCATTTGAACGCCTTCTTCGTGTAACTGCTCAGCGATGCACTTTCCATTGGTCTCGGCCGACATGAAGACAAGAATACGGCGCTCCTGGAGATCCCGCACGATCCTAACCGCTTCCTTATTTGTCGGCGCCGCCCCGACAATCGCCGCGAACCCGGGCATCCTGCCGTCTACGAGTTTTATACCCTGCTCGCGCAGGATCGCGTCCGTAGTGAAGCCCACCCAAAATTCATTCGTGGGTGTTATCGTATTTCCTAAAGAGTATTTTAGAACCTCGATGATCTCCTGCGCAAAGAGCGTAGCCATCCCCGCGTCAAGTGTCGGCCCTAAATACGGCAGCCAGACATTCTCCGAAGGAATCGGAGGCAGAAGCGATTCCGCGTATTTCAATATCTCCAAAAGGTCCTTCGCCTTCTGGGCCTTGATACCCAACATCGCGTAGGCGAACGGCAGGTAATAGTTGGTATCGGGGAACGCTACGGGCGAATCTATGCCTGATTCATCTATCGCCTTTGCGAGATCCTCTTTTGCCCTCGTGACGATCTTATGCGCCCCGCGTATCGCCTTAGTAGCTATTATCTTCGACATCTATTATTCCTCCACATGTACAAATTCAGGGCTGTTCTGAAATTTGCTTTGTCAAATTTCAAAATGGCCATCCTGAAATTTCACAGAGGAAATTTCAGGATTATATGTTAACCCGGCGTCTTCATATTCAGGCCTGACAAATTTCTTATGCTGCCTTCTTATAAGCGGCATCACCTTCCCGAAATCAAAATACTCATCGACGAGTATATCCTTAATGTCGCTTACATCTATTTTCTGCAGCGCCAAATGAAGCAGGATTCCATGCCGCGCCACGTCATTTATTAATACGCCGCCGACAATCCTGTTTCCTTTTAAAACAATCTTTCTATAAAGACGCCTATTAGTATCTATTGCTATTAATTCCTCATGCTTTACGCCTTTTGGCTTCACAGTCCCGAAAGACATTACCGCAAGATTGAAGAAATCGAGTGAGTTCATGCCATATGAACCTTCATACCTTGTTTCTTTGCCTGTCATATTGAGTCCTGCTATCTTACCCTGACGTATCGCTATGGGCCATATCTGATTCATGCCGCTTTTTTCTTCTAATATATCATAGGCTTCGGCAACGTCGCCGGCGGCATAAATGCCTTTCTTTTCAGTCTCTAATTTATCATCTACCAATATGCCGCCCGAAGTCTTGATCTTATTCTTTATGATATCGCAGTTGGCGCTGACACCTTTACCTATTATTATCAACTCGCACTCCAATCTATTGCCGTCATCCAATACCACTGAGGTGACCGAATCGCCGCCAATGATCTCTTTGGCCTCTACGCCGGTAGCGATCTCGATGCCGTTTGTCTCTAGGTGCTGTCTCATGATGTCAGCCGCCTCAATATCAAGCATCTGTGAGAATATGTGAGCGGACTTTACTATTGTATGGACTTTCACGCCTCGCTTCTTTAGCGCGTATGCGGCGCGCATCCCTATCAACCCGCCGCCCAAGACGCAGGCTGTCTTAACGCGAGAAAGCATCTTAAGCATCCCGTCCACATCCTCGATAGTCCTTAATACGAATACGCCCTTTTTATCGGCGCCGGGTATATCCACTGATTTGGCTGAAGCGCCGGTCGCGATCAGTAATTTGTCAAAAGTGACCTTTTTCTTAGCTGATGTAGAAAGCGCTTTATTCTTTATGTCGACATCTGTGACCGTGATCCCTAACAACGGCTCTACATTATATTTTGAATAATAATCCTCAGGCCTTATCCAAAGGATTTCCTTCGGATATTGGCCCGCAAGATAATAACTCAATAAACATCGAGAATACGGCCTGTGCGGCTCTTTGGAAATATTGATTATCTTGCCGGACTTATCGACTTTCCTTATCGATTCGATTGCCGAAAGCCCGGCGGCGGAATTTCCTATGATCGCATATATATTATTTTTTGCCATAACCCTTGTCTTTATCTTTTATGCGTTTACTAAATGTATCCCTCGTCTCGTATGAGAGCGTGTTTGTCGGACAGGCATCGACACATGCGGGACATTCTCTTTCCGGACACAAGTCGCATTTCACCGCTTTATTTTTATCATCCAAATCGCGCGATATGATGCCGAAGGGGCATGACATTATGCACATCCAGCAGCCAACACAACGCGAACGATCTATGTCGACCGTGCCTGTCTCGTCATTTTTGCTGATGCAGGAAGACATGCATGCCTCGACGCATGGCGGCTCATCGCAGTGCTGGCACGCTATAGAATGCGATATGCCTCTTCCAATGAAATGAACGAACGTGCGCCTCTTCGGCCTCGGCCTCTCCAGCATCGCTAAGAATAGGTCCTTCGTCGTAGAGTGCTCAACCGCGCACGCGATTTCGCACGTCCTGCACGCGATGCACTTAGTTACATCGCAAAATATCTTCTTCGCTGATTCCACTAACTGCCTCCGGAAATTTTTTACGGATCTTCCGAACCTAAACCTAAGTTATGTTCGCACAAGTATGCTAAATAGCTTACAGGAAAAATGTTCCCTTTCGCTCTGCTTCAAGGTCGGTCTTTTGCTCAGTCGAAAAAGGGGAAGCTGCGGAACTCGGCCGCTTGTAAGCGGCCTCATACATCCTCGCTTCTTTTAATATCAAAACCTTGTTATATATAACCCTTTTTCTCCTTCACAAAAGACCTAACATTTTCATTGTGCTCACATAACTTAGGTTTAGGTTTGCTTGTTTTCTATACTTTTAGTAAAATTTTTCGGCTTCTCGAGATGGCGGAACTTTTGGGTGTTGCTGAAGCGACTGTCTCAAAATTTTGATACCTTATGGCCATTTAGAAAGGCTATCGACCCCGCCCTTTTGTAAAAAGGGCGGGGCGATTGCCATCAAAATTTTGGCACAGCAAATTTGGATGCCTAATCCAAATTTGCGACAAGCGGAAGCAATGCCCAAAAGTAAACGCCTAAGTGTTGTGCCGAAAAATTTCACCTCTACTATACCCCAACCGGAAACGCCTGTTTATTCAGCATTGGCTGAAGTTTCAGCGCCTTGCGCTTCTTATCGATGTGCGCGAGCATGGCGTGAGCGGCGTCTATCGGGTTTTCGATAAAGGCCCATTTGCCGCCAACGGTCTGCTCGAGATCCTTTGTTATATAATCAGTTAATGCTTGACTACCCGTAACACGCATGGGGGTTCCGAACACGACCAACGCGCCTGAGGCAACGAAGTACCAACCGATCGCCATTGCTTTTTCGGCCATCCACTCTAACGCCGCGCCCGCAATAGGCAATTCGTCAAGACTTGTGCCAATACCGCCCTCTTTCACCATCTCACAACACGCTATTAATATCCTTGTATTGTCGACGCATGAGCCGGCGTGAAGCACGGGCGGTATCCCGACCGCCTTACAGACCTCTTTTAAGCCATCGCCTGCCATCTCATACGCTGTCTCGGGCCGCAATAGCCCTTCCTTCCCGCATTCTATTGCCGCGCATCCTGTCTGCACAACCAAACAATCGTTCTTGATCAATTCCTTAACCAACGCGACGTGATAAGCGCCGCTTCCCATCTTAGGATTGTCGCAGCCAACAACTCCGGCAACGCCCCTTATCCTTCCGTTAATTATATTTTCATTGAGAGGTTTATAAGAGCCCCTGAATCTGCCTCCCAGATGATAGAATATGTTCTCCGCCGTAAATCCGGCAACCAGTTCCATCGACTCTTTCGGAATATTCACTCTTGAGCGGTCGCGCCTTTTATAATTTTCAACCGCGAGTTTTATTATTTCCTTAGCGGTATCCAATGCCTTATCCTCGTGAAACGCAATCCCCTCGACCCCGGGAATGGCCGCCTTCGGCGATGTGGATATCACTTTAGTGTGAAAATGCTTTGCCGCCTGCGCTACGCCGGGCATTATGCATTGTATATCTACGACCATCAGCTCGATGGCGCCGGTCAGGATCGCCAACTCCTGCTGTAAGAAATTTCCGGCGACCGGCAGTCCACGCCGCACCAATATCTCATTGGCGGTACAGCAGATACCGGCGACATTTATCCCTTTCGCGCCTTCGGACTTCGCCAACTCCAATAGCTCCTTATCCTGCGCGGCCGTTACTATGACGTCTGAGAGGGTCGGCTCATGGCCATGTATGATGATATTGACCTCGTCCTCTTTAAGAACTCCAAGGTTGGCCCTCGCCCTGATGGGCTGTGGCGAGCCGAAAAGGATGTCAGAGAGTTCTGTCGCTATCATCGAGCCGCCCCAACCATCCGCAAGCGCGACACGCATCGTCGTCTGGACCAAGTTCTTATAATCCTGATCCATGCCTTCATGAGTCCTTGAAAGAGTCTCAACGACTTCTCTATCGATGCCTCTCGGCGTTATATTCATGCTTCGCCAGATATCCTGTTGTTTTTTTGGGGCGCGCTTTGTTAATATCAATTCGCCTTCCTGCTTGCCGAATTCCTCAAGGACCTTCTCACCCAATTGTCTCGCGATATCTATCTCTTTTTTATCCTTGATATCAATTCCGAATTCGCCCGCTATTATCTTAAGTTTGATTGGGTCCCGAATAGAGTATCCCTGGGTCTGGCCTTTCCCAAGCGCGATTAATGTCAACGCAAGGTCTCGCGCATGGTCAGAGTGAGACGCGCTGCCTGCAGCGGTCGCGCGGGCCATGTCTCTGGCCGCAATTGTGTCGGCCGTGGCGCCGCACGCCCCTTTGCTCGGCCCTTCTCCGAATGGATCGATTCTGCACGGGCCCATGTTGCACATGCGGCAGCATATCCCGAGCATCCCGAACCCGCACTGCGGTTGTTGGGCTTCGAACCTATCCCATACGGTATCGATCCCGGCTTTCTTTGCCGCTGCAAGAACCTTTATATTCGCCTTATCCTGTAACTTTTTTCTGCTCATCGCTTGACTCCATTTTCGTTAAACTCTTGAGAATTTTATCAACCTCTAAAAGAATGCCTGCGTCGTGAGGCAAATCCATAATCGAACCGCCCTTATCTATTCTATTCATATCCTGGTAAAATGAAACCGTCCCCAGGATGGTGCCTTCGCCCAATTTTTTAATAATAAAATCTTCGTCCTGCTTCGTCTTTATCTTATTTCCGATGAATCGGGTATTCATCTTTAAATCCTGAGCTAATCTCTTTATGCGGCCGGCTGTCTCTATGCTCGTGAGCGTGGGCTCGACAACAATCACGAGGCAATCCATTGAGCCGGCAGTCGACCTTCCCAAATGCTCTATGCCTGCCTCCATATCCATCACGATATCCTCTTTTTCATTAAGCACAAGATGCTTCAATAGTTCTCTTAAAAATGTGCTTTCAGGACAGACACAACCTGATCCCCCCGCATCCACAGTTCCCATCACAATAAGATTTACGTTATTCCTCTTCCGCATGAACTTCTCAGGGATATCATCAATCCTCGGATTCAATTTGTAGAACGAACCTGGTACGGGCCCAGGGGTTATATCAGGTTTTATCTCCATACGGTCGTATATCAAGTCCCTCATCTCTACAATCGGCTTAATGGCGCTCCCATTTGGAATGCCTAAGACATTGGCCAAGTTCGAATTCGGATCGGCGTCAACAGCAAGGACCTTTCTATGCCTTGCCAAGAGCGTAATCATAGCGCCTGCAAGCGTCGTCTTTCCCGTCCCGCCTTTACCCGCAAATGCTATCTTCATCTTTATAGACCTGCCGCGTCCAAAACTAACGGCACCTTTTTATCCCATCCTATCGGCATGATATGGATGCCCCGACACAAAGGTTTTAACTCTTTGATAAGTCTTGCGGCTATCTCGATGGATTCTTTAGATTTATCCTTGGTCTCTTCCATCTCTTTTATCAAATTATCGGGAACGTACACGCCTGCTACGTTCTTATTCATAAACTTGGCCATCCCGGCGGATTTCAATAAAACGATTCCGGCCATAACGGTTGTTTTAATATCGTTCTTCTTCATTTCTTCCAAAAAGAGCTTGAATTTCTCAACCTCATACACGGCCTGCGTCTGAAAGAACTGCGCGCCTGCCTTGACCTTCAAAGACATTTTTATAATCTCCGGCTCCAACGGATCCGCGCCCGGATTGACCACTGCTCCTATGCAAAATTTTGGCGTTCCCTTTAGCGGATTTCCCTTCATGTCTTTGCCTTCCTGAAGCGTCCGCGCTACCTCTATCAACTGAACAGAGCCGAGATCGAATACGGGTTTTGCCTCGGGGTGATCGCCTAAAGTCGGATAATCCCCCGTCAATAGAAGGGCGTTCTCGATACCAAGCGCAGCCGCTGACAGCAGGTCCGATTGTAATGCGAGTCGATTTCTGTCTCGGCATGTTAATTGAAATATCGCTTCGATGCCCCTTTCTTTCAAAAGACGGCACACCGCTAGCGAGCCGATTCGCATAACCGAACTCTGTAGATCCGTTACATTTATAGCGTCTACTCTATTCTTTATGAGTTCAGCGTCTTCCAGCGTCTCTTTAAGGTCGATCCCTTTAGGCGGGCCGATCTCGCTTGTAATTAGGAATTTGCCCTGTTTGATCTTTTCACAGAAAGTCATATTTCACCGTCCGCGTTGCAGTTTAAACGCCTCGACCGTGTTTCGCATCAGCATCGTTACCGTCAGCGGCCCGACCCCGCCTGGAACCGGGGTGATGTAACTTGCCCTTTGAGCCGCCTTCTCAAATTCGACATCGCCGACGATCTTTTCTCCGACTCTATTTATGCCTACATCGATCACCACCGCACCCTCTTTTACCCATTCGCCCTGTATTATCCCCGGCCTTCCTACCGCGACAACTAAAATCTCAGCCCTCTTCACATGGGTCGGTAGATACCCTCTCTGCCCAGTCGCAATGTGACAGGTCGTCGTGGTCGCGAACTTGTCCAATAGAAGCAGGCTTACCGGTTTCCCGACTATCTCGCTGTGACCCACTATCACAGCTTCTTTGCCGTATAAATCCACGCCTGTCGACTTTATCAACTCCATTACCGCCAGTGCGGTGCAGGAGCCTATCCTCATCTTGCCAAAAATCGCCTGGCCGACATTTTCCGGATGCATGCCTTCGACATCCTTTAACGGGTTAATGTGTATCGGCATGTCTTTGGCATTTATCTGGTTCGGGAGAGGCAGTTGCAGTAATATCCCCGTAATGCTCTTTTCGGAATTTAGTTTCTCGATATAATCTATAAGTTCTTTTTCGCTCGTAGATGCGGGAAGCGGATGCTCCTGGAATCCGATATCTATATCCTTCGCGAACTTTTTCTGTGACTTCAAATATATGGCGGCTGACGAATTCTCCCCTACCTGAATGGTCGCAAGAGTTGGCGCAGTGTTAAATCGGGACTTTATTCCCATGACCTCTTCTTTAAGCTGAGACTTGATCTTCTCCGCTATGGGCCTTCCTTCCAACAGTATCGCCGGCATCAGATTCTCCCTTTCACTTTGCAATTACCTCTTCACATATTTCCAAAATCTCATCCTTCAATTTCGGCATCTCAGTTTCTAGTGGGAATAACGCATCATGGATGCGCTCGACATATTCAAGATCCTTGATGTACTTAAGGTTTATATATACATTGAACTTCGCCGCGAAAAATGCCCCTTCGAGCAAAATAGCCGCGGCCGCGGTATCGGTGATGAGATTTACATTGCCAATTTTTGCGAGAGTTTTGCATAATTTTAAACAAACGCTGGTTATCTTACAAATTTCAAAGACAGGGTTTGTCGCTTCTTTGTAAACCTCATCGAGTTTTGTCGCATTCTCTCTGCATTCTTTTATGCCTTTCGATAATTTCTTATATGCCTCGACATCTTTATCTATTAAATCGCGCAATTCTAATGAGAATTTCGATAACTTGGTAATGAGGTCCGCCGCTTCACCCTCAACATCTTTATATTTTGGATTTCCGATGGTGAAATTCGCGGCCATCATCATCAGACTTACGCCTAATGATGCCGCAAGAGCGGCGGCGCTGCCGCCGCCGGGTGTGGGTGACCTTGCCGCGAGGTCATCTAAATATTTACGCAACGGCTCGTTAATATACATTCTTCCTCTTACGATAATCCTACTATATTTCCCTTTGAATCTATGTCGATATGCTCCCCGGCAGGATGAGACGGAAGGCTCGGCATAGTTCGCATCTCACCGCATAAGGCATACAAAAATCCCGCGCCTACCGATGGCTTTATGTCCCTGATCGGCAGCGCGAAATCTCTGGGCCTGCCTTTCAAATTTGGGTCATGCGAGAGAGACAGATGTGTCTTCGCCATGCAGATAGGCAGTTTATCGTAACCCAATTTCTCATAGAGCGCTATGTTCTCATCGGCTAATTGTTCATACCGGACGCCGCTCGCGCCGTAAATCCTCTTCGCAATCGTCTCTATCTTTTCCTTAATGGGCGCTTCTTGAGGATATAAAAACTTAAAATTACTCTTACAGCCGGCCGCACGCACCACCGCCTTTGCCAGATCAACCCCGCCTTTAGACCCATGTTTGTGAACTTCGCTTACGACGCAGTCAAAGGCGCCGTCCTTCAAAGCGATACTCTTCACGAGATCTATCTCTTTTGTGGAATCCGTATCAAATCTATTAATAGCGACGACACAAGGAATGCCGAATATTTTTATATTCTCTATCTGTTTCTCTAAATTCGAACATCCTGCCTCGACCGCCTCCAGATCTTCCTTTACGAGGCCCTTATCGAGCGGCTTTCCCGCCACGACTGTGAACCTTCCCGAATGCATCTTGAGCGCTCGAATCGAACATACCAGCACTGCCGCATCGGGCCTTAGCCCGCTATACCTGCATTTTATATCGAAGAATTTTTCCGCTCCGCAATCAGCGCCGAAACCCGATTCCGTCACCACGAAATCCGCGAGGTGAATCGCGATCTTATCCGCTAATATTGAACTGTTCCCGTGCGCGATGTTCGCGAATGGGCCCGCATGAACAAAGCAGGCCGTATTGTCCAATGTCTGAAGCAAGTTTGGCTTTATAGCTTCCCTTAAAAGAGCGGTCATCGCGCCGGCCACTTTTAAATCTTCGCATGTCACGGGCCGGCCGTCTTTCGACAGCGCCACGACTACCCTTGAAATCCTCTTTCTCAAATCGGCAATAGACGTCGTGAGAGCGAGTATAGCCATTATCTCGCTCGCGACGGTTATGTCGAACCCCGTATCGCGCTCAATGCCGTTTTCGCCGCCGCCTAAGCCAATCTTTATATTTCTTAATGACCTGTCGCTGACATCGACAACCCGGCGCCAGAATATCTTATTTAAATCTATATTTAATTTATTCTTTCTAAAGATGTGATTGTCCAAAAATGCGGCGCATAGATTGTGGGCCAAACCAACCGCGTGGACATCTCCTGTAAGATGGAGGTTTAACTCCTCCATGGGAATAACCTGAGAATATCCGCCTCCGGCCGCCCCGCCTTTTATGCCGAAGACAGGACCTAAGGATGGCTGCCTTATGACTGTGACCGCCTTCCTCCCTATCCGATTCAGGGCCATCCCAAGGCCTATTGTCGTAACGGTCTTTCCTTCGCCAAGGGGGGTAGGAGTTATGGCGGTAACATCGATATATTTGCCTGGTCTTCTTGAGGCGGTCTTTTCTAAAATGTCTAACGAGACCTTCGCTTTGAACCGGCCGTAAAACTCAAGATGTTTCTCAGTTATCCCTAGATTTTTGGCGATTGCGGCGATCGGCTTCGGTCTGGCCTTTTGCGCAATCTCTAAATCTTTCAGCATATTATGCGATTATTATTTCAAGAGAATAAATTTTCTATTTGTAATTATTTTAATATAATAAGATACTTGAGTCAATACAATATTGAGTCTTTGACGGGTTGAAAACTAAAGCGGTGGATCGGGGATGGGCCGTGATTTTTGAGCGCTAACTTATGGGCCTTGGTGGCATATCCTTTATGTCGCGCGAATCCGTAGCGAGGATACGCCAAATCGTAATTTATCATTAGATTGTCTCTCGTGACCTTGGCTATTATGGAGGCCGCGGCTATGGACAAACTCTTGGAGTCCCCCATTACTATGGCTTCAGTTGGAGAGGCGCTCTTTAATTTTACCCTGCCGTCTATGAGGATATAATCGGGGAGAACCCCCAAATTTGATAGGGCCAGTTCCATCGCCTTTATTGTGGCGGCATGGATGTTTATTTCATCTATGATTTTCTCATCGACTATGCCAACGCCGAAGACGGCATTTTTGATTATTTCTCGGTAGGCCCTTAATCTCTTCTCCGGGGACAATTGCTTGGAATCGTTAATCTCTTCTTTGAAATGGCGCTTCTTCAATATTACCGCGGCGGCAACAACCGGACCTGCCAGCGGGCCGCAACCTGCCTCATCAACTCCGGCTATTCTAAAATAGCCAAGTCTATTTAGCCGGTTCTCGTGGAGGAGTAGTCTCCTCCGGCACGGCCGCTTGTGGCGTTTCCGAAGCCGCCTCTTCATGCGCGATCTTCTCTTCAACTCGCGACTCTTTCCCTAATTTTCTTTTTAGATAATACAGTTTGGCCCTTCTCACCGAACCCTTTTTAACGACCGCTATATTATCGATCGATGGCGAGTGAATAGGGAAAACCGCCTCTACGCCTTCGCCATAGGATATCTTTCTTACCGTGAAGGTCTCGCCTAAGCTTGAGCCGGCGCGGGCAATGACCGTGCCTTCGAACGCCTGAAGCCGCCCTTTCCCCTCTTCCACTATTTTCAACTGCACACTGACCGTGTCGCCTATATCAAATTTTGGTATGTCCTTCTTGAGATACTTCGACTCAATTAATTTAATATGTTTTTCCATGTTTAGTTCCTTTTTTTATTATTAAATCGGGCCTTCGTTCCCGCGTTCTCTTCAGCGATTCCTTTAACCGCCATTCCGCTATTTTCTTATGATCACCGCTTAATAAAATACGAGGCGCTTTCATTCCCATGAATACTTCCGGTCTTGTATATTGAGGGTATTCCAACAGCCTATTTTCGAAAGTTTCAAATCTTAACGATTCCTGTGAGCCCAAGACACCGGGTTTGAGTCTCGCAACGGCATCTATCAGAACAAGCGCCGGTATCTCGCCGCATGTCAGGATATAATCGCCTATCGAAACTTCTTCGTCGACTAGACTCCTTATCCGCTCATCAACACCTTCGTAGTGGCCGCAGATTAGGATCAATCTTCTTTCTTTAGATAATTTTTTTACTACGATTTGGTTAAGTTTTTTACCTTGTGGTGTTAATAAAATAATTCGCATATGGTCTTTGGTCTTTGGTCTACGGTCTACGGTCTTTTTCAATAGCCCTAAACTTTTGAGTGCTCGATATACCGGATCAACCTTCATCACCATCCCAGCGCCTCCGCCGAATGGTTTGTCGTCCGCCGAACGGTGCGCGTCAAACGTCCAGTCTCTCAGGTTGTGAATCCTGAACTTAAGCGCGCCCTTGTCTTGCGCGCGCCTCAACATCGATTCATTCAGCACGCTATCAAACATTTTTGGGAATAATGTTAGAATGTCAATTCTCATAAAGTGAACAGCCGCAAGTTATGCTGTTTTAATCCCTTGTTTCTTAAGAAGTGTTTTAACTATCGCCGATGGCACGGCTCCCACTCCAAGCCAATACTCCGCCCTATCTTTATTGACCTTCACGTTCGCAGGTTCGGTCTTAGGGTCATAATACCCGATTGTCTCCAGCGGCCGCCCGTCCCGAGGCTTCCTTTTGTCCGTCACCACAATGCGATGGAACGGCTTCTTCAGCGTTCCGAATCTTTTCAATCTAATTACTGCCGGCATCTTTACCTCCTGTTATATCCATGTTAGCATAAAGTCCAAAGCGAAAAGTGCAAAGTTAAAACTAAAAACTTAAAGCTTTAAGTCTAACACTTTAGTTTTGCGCTTTGCGCTTTACGTTTTGCGTTTACTTCTCCTTCTCCCTCCACACCCTCGCGCCTAACTTTGTCAGTTTATCTTCCAACTTCTCATAACCCCTGTCTAAATGATAGACCCTGTTGATCTCTGTCCTGTTCCTCGCTACGAGACCCGCCAGAACAAGGGCCGCGGATGCTCTCAGGTCCGAGGCCATCACAGGCGCGCCGCTTAAATATTTTACGCCTTTCACTATAGCATTTGGCCCCTCCAGGATTATATCAGCGCCCATCCTCGCCAACTCGCTTATATGTATGAAACGCTCAGGATATATCTTCTCCGTTATCACGCTTATCCCCTCAGTTACCGCCATCAGGCTCATGAATTGCGCCTGCATATCTGTCGGAAAACCGGGATACGGAAGCGTCGTTATGGTGACGGGCCTTAATTTTTTTATGAATCTCGCCCTGAAACCCCCTGTTGACTCGCTTATATCGAGGCCCGACTCGGTGAGTTTATCTACCAATGCCACTACGTGCTCAAGGCGGGCTCCCTTTAAACGAAGATCGCCCTTTGTAATTGCCGCCGCGAGCATATATGTGCCGGCCTCGATCCTATCGGCTATTACATAATGCTCCGCGCCGTGAAGCCGCTTTACGCCTTCGATGATTATCCTGTGAGTCGAGTGACCCTTTATTTTCGCGCCCATCTTGAGTAAAAATTCCGCGAGGTCCACTACTTCCGGTTCGCATGCCGCGTTCTCTATCACCGTGACGCCATTCGCCAGCGTTGCGGCCATCATCGTATTCGCGGTCGCGAGAACGCTTGTGCCGAAATGCCCGCCTAAATAAACGTTTCCTCCGCGCAAGCCTTTGGCGTCCGCTATGATATAACCTTTTTCAACCTTCACCTTGACGCCAAGGGCCTTAATACCTTTCATGTGAAGGTCGATGGGCCTTGGTCCTATAATGCATCCTCCCGGAAATGAGACTTCCGCGAACCTCTGTTTAGCCAGAAGGGGACCGAGCACACAGATGGAAGCTCGCATGGTGCTGACAAGATCGTACGGCGCTTTCCATTTTTTATATCCTTTCGGCTCAACTATGACTTCATCGCCGTCCTGCTCAACCTTCACCCCCAAGTTTCTAATTATCTTGAGCATGGTCGACATATCTCTTAAAGCGGGGACATTTCTGATAATAGACTTATCATCCGATAGAAGCGTCGCTGCCAATATCGGGAGGGCCGCGTTCTTCGCTCCGCTTATCGACACAGCGCCTACGAGCCTCTGCCCGCCTTCTATAATTAGTTTATCCATCGCGACATTATAACCCTACCGATCCCGTTCCGGTCTTTTCTTATTTTCAATACCTTTAATGATTCGGTCCTATCTATTATTTTTCTGATTTCCGCCGCCTGACCAAAACCTATCTCCATAATTAAATAGCCGCCGCCCCTCAAATGGCTCTCTGCGTCCTTTATTATCCTTCTATAAAAATCAAGGCCGTCCTCTCCGCCATAAAGCGCCGCCATCGGCTCCATCAAGACCTCTCTCCCGATGTCTCTAAATTCGTATCGCGCGATGTAAGGCGGATTCGATACGATTATGTCAAATTTGCCTTCTACATTTTCGAACAGGTCGCTTCTTACAAATTCTATTATATCATTTACCCCATGCCGCGCGGCGTTTCTTTTGGCGACATCCAAGGTATCTTGAGATATATCAGAGGCGACTATTTTACAATCAGGCATGTTCTTTGTCAATCCTTCGACTTCGCTCAGGATTGATGGTGAGCGGAGTCGAACCATCAAAGATATTGCGATATTGCCGGACCCTGTGCAAAGATCTAGTATCCGCGGACTCTGCACCATGCACCCTGTACTCTGCACAAGACTCACGACCTCGTCGACCAGCATTTCCGTCTCCGGCCGCGGTATGAAAACATTTTCGTTGACCATAAAATCCAATCCAAAAAATTCCTGCTTACCCATGATATATTGAATTGGCGTATAAGGCGCTATTGTTTTCATATTACCCCGCCCTTGCCTCAAGTTTTAATCTCTTATCCTCGCGCCTTAATGCCTGTATCATATCGTCGAGTTCGCCTTCCAAAACCTCTTCCAGATTATGCACAGCCAGCCCTATCCTGTGGTCGGTCAGGCGCCTATCAGGAAAATTGTACGTGCGTATCTTCTCTGAGCGGTCGCCCGTCCCGACTTGGATACGCCTGGCCCGAGACATCTTGGATTCCTGCTCATCCTTCTTCGCATCGAAGAGTCTCGCCCTAAGCACCCTTAGGGCCTTTGCCTTATTTTTAAGTTGGGAACGCTCGTCCTGACAGGTAACAACCATGCCGGTTGGAATGTGCGTTATGCGCACAGCGGAATCGGTTCGGTTCACTCCCTGGCCGCCCTTACCGCTGGCCCTAAAAACATCTATTCTCAAATCATCGGGCTTGATGTCAATCTCAACGTCTTCTGCCTCAGGCAGAACGGCAACTGTCGCTGCGGAAGTATGTATCCTGCCGCTTGCCTCTGTAATGGGTACGCGCTGAACCCGGTGCGTGCCGCTTTCATATTTAAGCCGTTCATACGCGCCCTTCCCGGAGATGGAAATTATGACCTCCTTGTATCCGCCCTTTTCCGTAATGCTTGAAGCAATGAGTTCTACTTTCCATCCTTTCTTTTGAGCGTATTTCGAATACATGCGCAAAAGGTCGGCGGCGAAGAGGCTCGCCTCTAAACCCCCGGTCCCGGCCCTTATCTCCATTATTATGTTTCTAGAGATACCTGCCTCCTCATCTAAGAGTATCTCCTCCAATCTCGACTCAACATCTTTTATTTTAAATTCCAAATTTCGCTTCTCTTCCTCAGCGAGCAATAAAAATTCCGCGTCTTGAGACTTTTCGGCCAATACCCTATCCATGTCCTTTAGGTCATTTGAAATCTTAAGATATTCGTTATACTTATTGATTAAAGGAGTTAATCCCGCCAATTCCTTGGCTAAGGAGCGGTACTCAACAGGATTCGCAATGACCTTTGGGTCGGCAAGAGATACCTGCAATTCCTCGAAGCGTTTCTTCTTTTTTTCAATTATCTTATCAAGCATAACAAAACATTAAGATGCCCCTCGGTCGTTCTCATCTTCCTTTTTCTCTTCTATCTTTTCCGGCTCTTTCGCGTCCGGTTCGATGGTTTTAGAGACTTTTGCCGGTTTCGGTTTTGTCTTACCGGCATACCTCTTTGTGAAGCGCTCAACCCTTCCGGCTGAATCTATTAATTTTTGCTTGCCGGTGAAAAAGGGATGGCATTTTGAGCATATGTCGACATGAATATTTTGCCTCGTCGAGCGCGTATGTATCACTTCGCCGCAAACGCAAACTATCGTCGTCTCTTTGTACTCGGGGTGAATCTTGTCTTTCATTTTTTCCTCCTATTTCTGATTTAGAGTCATCAAAAACTCGGCATTCGTCTTCGACTTCGACAACTTTTCTATCAATAACTGCATCGCCTCATCCGAATTCAACTCGTTAAGAACCTTTCTCACGAGCCAGATGCGTTTTAATTCATCTTCATGGACAAGGAGCTCTTCTTTGCGCGTATTAGAGCGTTTAATATCGATGGCCGGATAGATCCTTTTCTGGAACAGATTCCTGTCAAGTTGAAGTTCCATGTTCCCTGTTCCCTTGAACTCCTCAAATATCACCTCATCCATCCTTGAGCCCGTGTCTACAAGCGCCGTTGCGATTATTGTGAGACTGCCCCCCTCCTCAATATTCCTGGCAGCGCCGAAGAACCTCTTGGGTTTCTGCAGGGCGTTGGAGTCGACCCCGCCTGATAATATCTTGCCGGAATGCGGGACAACGGTATTGTAGGCCC
>Ga0155748_148_pt4 | contig 18651 bp, 15 predicted proteins | sample RifCSPlowO2_01_FD_107402 | JGI IMG/M metagenome (GOLD analysis project Ga0155748, IMG submission 107402) | Omnitrophica bacterium RIFCSPLOWO2_01_FULL_45_10
ACATCATTGACGGAATTATTCAACAGGCCTATGCCTTCAAACCTGTAATATCCTGACCCTAATGGCGCGCCATCGGCCTCTTCCACAACTCTACTATCAATGAGCCGATTGTTAACCCATAGTTCGACCTCTGAACCTAAAGGCGCATATCCTTCAAATGCCTCTTGGGATGAAAATGTAGGCTTTGTGCTTCTAAAGAAGGCGTCTCTTGTGTCTTTCGTTCGGACCTTAGACAGCCATTTGAACGAAGCGCCGAATAGGTTAATGCCGGGCGCGATAAGGTCATTCAACCCGATATTGGCGTCTCCCACGTTCACAAGCAGGTTTTCATTCTTCGAGGTCCATGTCCCGCGGTCAAACCAGCCGGAAAGCGAGGGCAATCTTGTATAGGGGTATTTTAGATCATTGCGCAATCTTGCCTTATAATCGCCGTTAAATAGACTGCCCCATATGTTCAGAGTCGGTATCTCAGAAAGGCTATTTGATATGAAACTCTTTGCCACTTTTCTTGAAATATCTGTTCTCGACTCTGTTTCGAAGAAAGAGAGGAGGGGCTTTTCCTTCTTAGGATGCGCGGGCGGCTCTGTCTCGGGCAACGGCTCGGATATATTCTTCACGGCAGCTGAGTAATTCGACGCAAGCTTCACCCTTCTTCGCTTGAATATCTCTAATTCTTTATTTGTATTTATTCTATACTCGACCCTTTCGGCGTCCCAGACAAAATCGAAGCCGAATACCTTTTTTATTATTTCTTCGGATACATAAATCTCAGCCATATTCGTCACATCAGAGACACCGATTTCCAAGTCAATAGGCACTTTTTCGTCGCCATCCCTAAGGGTTTTATTCAAAATATCTATGGGGACGGCCTTGCCGTTTTCTATCTTAATTATGATCAAATCATTAGTTAAAGAGCCGGATGCCTCGATGATGCGCAGTAATCTTAAAAGCGGAATGAGGCGTTTCGAATCATTTCTAATAACAATGTCCATATCGGGTACGTATATCCGGTCGCTTCTATGCTTTCCCTGAAGGATGAGGGCTGCCAATTCGGTCTGGATCGGTGAGGCATCTATATTTAGATTCCATTGCGCCGGGATATCGGTGGGGCTAGAATCCGCTGCTCCTTGAGCAGGCATGTTGGGCTGGCCGGCAGCGGTTGCTACGCACACAAGCAGGAAAAACGCCGAGATTAAAAAAAATTCCAGTGATTTCACAAATAAAAGTTCGCTTCTTCGACCAGCGTCACCTTAGAATGCGAGTCCTGCGATGCCAGATTTACCCTCGCTCGATACGTTCCGGGTTTAAGCGGAGTTTTTATTTCACTTTTGACTAGACGTTCTTTCTTGGTGAAAGCGATTATGTGCTTCAACCCTATCTCTTCAACAACAGTGCCGGAAGAATCCAATATTTGGCAACTCCCTTTGAGACGCAGGATGCCATCACCCGTATTTGTAACTCCACAGTAAAGGTATGTCTTATCCTTTAGTTTCTTTATGCTGATATCATCGATGCGGCCTGAATATAGCGTGCCATCGACAAATCCGTATATGGGAACAAGTATCACGGAGAGAACCTGCAGATTAAAGATATGACCTTTGCCGTCCTCCGCTTTAACATTTGAGCCTTTTAAAGGCATGAATTCGATCGCGCCCCAGTATTCTCTTGTTGCGACTTTTCCTTGAGGAATTACAGAAAATCTGACCATCCTGCTTGTTTTTGGAGGCAGGACAAATTCTTTCGGGTTAAATTTAATCCAACCCGCGAGAGAATATTCATCCAGAGGTACTTCCTTGAGCGCGCCTTCTTTCGTTACAACAAAGTGGACCGCTTTGGCCCTATATCTTTCCTCTTCGTCGCCCGTATTTTTTATGACGAATGCGCCTGTAGCGCGGCCCTGGGTAAGTTCTGTTTTAACAAGCGCCGGCTCTATCACGAGAATCGCCTCGCAATTTATATTAGCATATAATAATACGCTAATAAAAATTCCTACTAAAAGAAATAAGCCAAACGCTTTTTTCATCTTTTTCACCCCTATTACGTACCCCCTATTATCCCCTTTTTACCCCTATACCCCTTATTAAAGACTTGGCATTGCCGCACTATTTTGCTTCTACTGATTAATGTACCTTGCTATTTTCTTTCAACTAATCCTACGCTCCATCAACAACTGCGCCATACAGCACAACGTATCCGCTGTATTCGCCCTGCGGTTTCTCCTCATCGATGTTTGTCCATGTAGGCGTTACTGTCACATTCTGGCTGAAATGCCCGTCTTGAGAACTCTCGAATGTTATCTCCTCGGTCGTTTTTCCAGGGAATGTGCCTTCGCTAGCAGAATAGCTGCCCGTACCAATATAATCCGCAACTTGACTTCCGCCATTGATAGGATTGGCGTTATCAGGATCTATCTCTAGTCCTGCCGATAGGTTAACTGGAATCGGATCCACTTCCGTACCGTTCGGATCATCGCCTTTCCAGAGATCGGTAACCAGTGCGGACAGAGATACTGCTTCTGTATTTGCATCGATTCTGAAAACCAAGTCAGCGGATACGTCTCCTGTCTGCAATGTTCCCATGTTAATAGTGGAAGGCGGGAGGATTCCTATGTTCGGATCGATATTGAGGATTACCTTCGCCGCCGCACATGCGGTTTCGTCAGCGACTGCGCCTGTCGACACTAATGCCAGACCCATCAACGCGATTGCAATAACTGTCAAATATTTCATTATTTTTCACCTCACTTTCTAATTTGGATTAGAGCGGCAATGCCATGCCTTTAACAAAAATAAAAGGGACACATCCCACTTTCTTATGGCGATTATGAAAATGGGATTTGTCCCTTTTTGAATTCATTTCTTGAATTCATGACCTCTATATATAGTAAAGTTCATCAGCGCATTGACTATAATAAGCACAAAGTATTCCATTTTCTCATGTCGAATCATTTATTCTGAATAATTACGATAACTATAATAACTTCAATGAGATAAAGAAGCGTAAAATTAAAAATAAAATCTGCGCTTTTATTTTTTAACTAGTAATGTTAATCCAATAAAATATTCTGTCGAGATTTCTAAACACGGTTAAAAGGCGGGAACTAAAATGTGATGGTTGTTCCGTCAACTGCGGCGATAGCCCTACAACACTCTATCTTTCCAATAAGTAGTAGCCCAGGCTTAAGCCTGGGCTACTACTTATTTATTCTTCTTTATAACACAATAGTCGTCCCATCCACTGCGGCAATGGTCTCAGCAAACGACCTTTTCGCTATACGTTCTGCATTTTCGCGATGCGATAGCGTTGGATATTTCGCGGGATCAAAGTGGGAGAGGGCCAATCTTCTTGCTCCGGATTCGGCCGCGACTTTCGCGGCCGTCTGTGGTGTGAGATGGAATAGGTTAGGCCCTTTTTCGTCCGGCGCCATCGCGCACTCCGCGATAAACAAATCGGCTTTATCCGCAAGCCGCTTCAAGTTAGCGCATAGTCCTGTATCGGTGCAGTATGTAATAATTGCGCCGTCCAGATTTAATCTGTAGCCATAACACGGCACAGAATGACATAGTCGTGCCGATTGAAAAAATGTAAAATACTTTTGTTTATCGCTAATTTCGTGATAACGCAGTTTTGTCGGAATGAGTAATGGCGAGGAGGTGAAAGGTCTTTTTAATAGACTTCTGAGCGGCCTCTCCATACCTTTGGGCACATAGATATCGATCCCTCGTTTTAAATTCAATAAAGGCAGGGTGTGCAGGCCGATAATGTGGTCAAGATGCAGATGGCTTACGAATAGAGAAACGGGCTTATCTGACTTTATATATTCTTTGACTTTGTAAAATCCAAATCCGGCGTCGAGGATGATATACTGCCCTTCAGTTTCAATTAAGACCGAGACCGTATTTCCGGTCTCGGTATCATACCATCCATTGGTTCCTAGAAAAATAACATTCATCGGTTCCTTCGCAGCGTAAAGAATAGGCCCAGGCCCAAAATGCCGCTTATCACATTGGTAATAAAATCTCTTAGGTCTCCGACGCGATAAGGAAGGAGACGCTGGAATCCCTCATCCATAGCGCTTATTAACGCAATGTACCATACTGCGAGCGCTAAATTCTTTAGTCGCGGCCTTCTCTCGCCGATTAAATCATTCGACGTAAGATATCCAAGGAATCCATATGTCAATACGTGTGTCTTCTCTGAAAAATACGGCTGCCACATGGCAAAAAAATACCCCAGAGTAACCACGCCTATGGCAGCGCATATCTTATATATATTTACATGTAACCTAACTGCATAGATTAAACTCAATATGCCTACGAGGAGAAAAACCGCTTTTAGAGAATTCATGATAGCGGCGTCTCCGAAGATGTTGAACAATAATTTTCTCACCTGAAGCATGAATGCCGCGGAGATTACTATGTAAATGCCCCATCCTACTGTAAGTCTAGATAATTTCATTCCCTTCCCGTTCCCTTATCATCTCTTTTACAAGGCCGACATCACGGTCTTCTCAACAACAAGTGCCTCGCCCATATTCTCATCCATGTCTATCTTTGTGATAGGCGGCAGTCCCATCTCGAGATCGCCTCTTCTGATCAGATCTAAAAAGTAATCCGGTTTTACATCCTTATATATTTCCGAATTATCGCTGATGGCGCGAAGTAAATTTATAACTCTACTGATGTACTCAGTGTCATCGCGGTCATTCCTGACGATGTCTAATATCCCGAGGGCAAGGATTACGTGACCGCCTATTGAAAGATACGCGCCTTTTTCAGGCGCTATTTCCTTCATCGCCGTCACTTTTTTCGTCAACGCGCCGTATTTAACGGCGTTGGCTTTCGTCATCTTTTCATCCACATACGCAAAGGCGTTCTTTCGATCTAAGCCCTGCTTCCCGCCCATCTTCCCTTCCAGATCTTCCAACGTCCCGTCATAGAAAATGACTGTGATGTCAGAAAAATTATATCTTTTATTTAGCAAATCGCGCAATGCCCTCCACTCGCCTGCTAACTTTGCCTTGAATGCGAGCGGCACAAATTTCTCCGATATCGGTATAAATATCGTCCTCGGCTCTTTCGGGAATCTCGTCTGACCGATAACGTCTTTGGCGGCGCCATAGACATTAAGGATATATCGGATGACATTAGCGAATTCCTCATCAGGTCGCGCCCTTTCCGCCAATTTCTCCATCTTGGCCGTCTTCAATTCCGGATTTTCTCTAATGAGCGCATCTAATTCCTCTGCTCCGCTCGCCTGCCCCGAGGCGCTCTGCCTAGGGGCCGAGGCACGGGTTTGGCGTTCACTTAATCCAGACGAAAGAACTGCTATTTCAAATGTCGGGTATTCGTCTATCGGTATAGCGTTTTCTCTATCACTGTACTCGTCCTCTTCGTGCACATATTTATTTTTAGGCATAAAGATAAATTTAACTTCAAGTTCCGTCTCGGAATCTTCAGGCAGATTTTCTCTCATTAATTTCTCTTTATCTTTTTCTGACTCATTAAACACAAATATAATGCCAGATAATTTTCCATCATAATCAGCCAGTGTCTTTTCTATTCTTTCCCTAAAATCACGGATAATACGCAAACTATTCAGGACCTCCTCGTCATACCACTCATGCCACGCACCCCGATATCCGAAATGGGGAGTTCTTGTTGTCGTTTCAACCAAATAAAGGCGTTTATCTTTTGCTGCCACACCGTCAAATTCTACTTCCCCGCCTCTATCTGCAGGAAAATAAAAACTTGAGCTTAATATAGAATACCCTTCATCCTTTAGCCTGTTCAGCGCAAATATTTCATTCGCCGCTCCGACATGTACTCTTACCGTATCTTTTCTTGTCTCCTCCGTTGAAGACAGCCGTTTTAACAGATTACTCAATGATACATCGGGATTCTCATGAATAAAGTTGAGCATCGCGTTTATCGTATCTATGGTTATTCCGGGATCAGCCAGAATAAGGGCTAAATTTTTCAAATCTTCAAATGTACATTCGAAATCTAATTCATTCAAAATATCATACCACTGGGCAAGAAGCATAATATTGTAGTCTTCTAATAACTGCATGAACTCTAAAATATTTTCTCTGTCTTTATAATTTCTAACCCAACCATTCATGGTTAATTGAGGACATAACCTTACTAAAAGGGTGAATTTAACATCCTCATAAGTGCTCAACGCGACATCTTTTAACTTCTTTAAAGCATACGACGCAAAATTCTCTGCCGTACCGTCTAATGCCTTTAATAAGTTATAAGTCTTTATCCGATCTTCGTTTTTCATAAGTGGATTGCGTTCTAAAAATTGTCTCCATGATTTATTTGTCTCCTCATTTTCCCAAGAGATCATGTCGGTAATTACTTTTTCCGCTATTTCGTCCAAATCCGGTTGTTCTTTCTTGATCTCCTCTATTACTCTTACTGCTATATTTGAGATTTCTGCTTCTCTTTTTTCCTGAGCCGCTATTCCAATGGCAAAAATTAAGTTGTCGTCAGTAGCATAATCATGCCCTTTCTCTCTCTCATCACCCAACTCCTTAATAATAACTTCAGTCCGATGTTTGATAAGAGGAGCCGAAGAAAACCCTCCACGAATTCTGTCCGCTATGTTGAAAAGAAGATCTTCCGCATATTCTTTTAATTTATCTCTTGCATGCTGACTCAGGCTCTCATACTCAATATGCCCGCTCGCTGAGGCGCGGCCGGCCATATCGAAGGAAATCGGCGATTCTTCTTCAATAGCCACCGAAACCGTCGCTAATAACTCTACGCTGTCAGAGCCGCTATAGTACATGTCAAAGACGTATTCGTTCTTTTCGCGGTTGTAGCTTCTCAAAATAGCGCCGCAGCTATATATCGCGCCCGGCACCCATCCATTCATCTCGTATGTCATTTCAATCTCTGGAACTAGGACAGGCTCTCTAACTATGTATCTTCTCATCGGATTATTTCTATCTACAATTATAAGCCGTAAGTCATAATACTTTTGTGTGTTACCCATATTTTCGTCACCGAACTCTACAGCTCTATGGTATAACATAAAGTCAAGTGGATATCTTTCTATTTTATGATTTACACCCGATACGAAGGTAGAGGGGCCTATCCATCCTTCGCTCTCTTTGGCGACATGCATATAGAGACCTGCGTCTCTCCAAGGACCTGACAAACCATCTTCAGACACAGCCAGTCTCATAGTTCTTCTTTTCCTCTCATTGGGCCTATAAAGGGCATACCAAATTTCTCTTCCATCGACTATCGAAGGATTCCCAAAAGGAACAAAGTTTTTGATATTCTGATTAACATAACGCGGTTCGTTAATCAACCTTTCGAGGCGCGAACATCCCCAATTAATTTTATCATTAGGATTCTTCAATTTTTCTTCGACCTTGTCGAGGAATTGCCGCTTCGCGATCTTCGTTAGAGCCGAGTAATATGTGCGGTTTTTTCTTACAACTGTTAAATAAAAATATAAGACGCCATCGCGTTCTATCGCCCTCGCGTCTTCAAGAGCAATAACATCTTCACCGAGAGGCGCAAGCTCCTTATTATCGGGAGAGAGCATGGAGCGATCTACAACAGTTATAACGCCTGTTTTATCATCGTGAATATATGCTCCTATATCAGACCTGTATATCTTATGATAGATTAGGCCTTCTTTCGGAATCCGTCTCGCAAACAGGAATCGTCTGCCGTCCAATCCGAGTACGCCTGCATTTAATATATGCCTTTCAAATTCCGATGGCTCTAATATGACTCCCTTTTTGTCAGTCTTTATCTTTACTTTTAAAGGCAACGTCTCGAATCCGCTCGCGGAGTATCGTTCCGGTACCCCGCTCGCCTGCCCCGAGGCGTCTTCTAATGGCGTTCCTGACGCGGATGCTCTCGCATATACCTGTTTTCCGTTTATTATCGCTCCTTCAATCGGCTCGCCGCCTTTTTGGGATGACAGAGTAAATAACGTATTTCCTATAACAATATCTTTTCCATCCTCGAAAGCGGTTACTGTTTTTATCCAATTATCTCTGGCTGGCTCAAGGGCTTCTCCATAAATCTCTCTAGAATGGCTGGAGGAATACGTATAGAAGGATAACGTTGAGATATTCGCCATAATGTACTTTAATAAAGTGGAATTATTGCCGGCAAGGAGTTTGAAATAAGGCGACTCTTTCTCGTCCAGACCGAAGTTCGGCATTATAGAGATGTAGGAGATATTGTTTTCTTTGAAGAGCCGGGAGAGATTCTCCGTATGAAATCCGCCTGTAATGAGTACGCCGACTTTAGGCCCGAGGTCTTTGGTCTGTGGTTTATGGTTGATTTTAATTCTTTTCACGAACTCCTCGTCGCGTTTGTAGCTTAACTCATAAAACTTCTCCATCTTTTTGAGGTATGAATTGATCCTCGCAAGGCCTTCGTCCGGCTTTAAATTTAGGCCATATTGTGTCGCATATCTATTTATGAAATTTAAGTAATTAGTTACATCAAATTCGTCCTCATGCGCTTGATAGTAAGCGAACTCCTCCTGCGTAAGCGTTATATTTAAGAGGTTATTTATGAGATGAAGGCGCCCTGTAAGTTTATCCAACTCTTTCTGCGCGTCATTCTGATACAATAAATTCTTGATTCGTCCCTCAAGCGACTCCATCTCTTTCGAAACCTTCTCTTTGTCAAGGGTAGAATAAAGTGTTGTATAGCCGATGTAACGGCTTAAGTTTTTATATTCGCCTATGCCTATTTTCAACTCTTTAGACTTCTCTGCAAGATATGAGTAGAATTCCGCGTCTTGAACCCGGCCCAGTTTCAATTCAATTGTCTTTTGTACAAGTTCTTTCGACTCATTTTTCGAAAGTGAGCCGGTAAGCCCGCCTATCAATTGATCGCGTTCTGAATTCGATCTCTTGAAATCGATCTCATTTTCCAATAATAACGTCTTGGCTAGGATAGGTATGTTTTGAAGACCGGACATACCGATTTTCTTTTCTTTTGAATAGGCAAGAAGATATAAGACATAATCCTTAAACGAAAGGGCTTTTTCTTCAAACGCGCTTTTCTTCCGGTCAAACTCAAGTAGTTCTTTGGAGTAAATCTTCGCCTTGATGCGCGAGAGGGTGAATTTGAATTCCCTTAATAACTTTTCAGCATCATCTTTATATGAAAGGGAATCCCTGTAAACCTTCAGATTTTCGATATAGAGGCCTGTATCCTCAACTCCCCACAAACTAATCCGTCCGTGGTTATTTATCGCGTAAAATTCTGCCCCGTTTATCTCGCCTTCTTTCAGGAAATAGTCGCTGACCTTTTTTCGTAAAGAACTATTCTTAATATCATAAAACGCGCGGAAATTGTAATCGTCTTCGCCCCCTTCCAGATTAACGACATTTATGCCGTATTCCCTATTTAAATAGTCCATGATATTGGAAATCTGGTTCTGAGCCGCGTAGTTACAGTGTGCGTCCTGGATGTGAATTATAGTTCGGGAGTTTGGGAATTTGGGAATTTGGGAGTTGGACCATGATTCTTTTATACGGCCGAGATATGCGGGAAGAGTAAAGGTGCTTATGTCAAATTCTTTTATCGCGTCGTTGCTTTTTATGGCCCAAGAGATGTCTGGTGATATGGCATTAAATAGAAAAGCCGATACTGTAATGATGTTGCCTATCAATTTTATCGGCTTATTCATTATGATTAAATTTTTTGTCACATAAGCGCGCACTTTAGTCTCCGGCTGAAAGTGCATTTATTACATATGTTATTATTAGCGTAATAACGTCTATATCAAAAAGTATACCTTATAATAAGAGAGCGTCAATAGATAATATTTAACTTTTTTATAACTTAATCTGAAACAGCGTCTACTCTTATATATGTAGGGCAGGCTTAAGCCTGCCCTACATTGTGGATAACTGTTGAGACCTTGAGGAAATAGCCCTTTAGATATTCTGTCTCTGGGATTGATCTTACAATCGGGTGGTCTTCTGCCTGATGGCAGCGTTTTAATATGGTAAATTTTTTGCCGGCAATTAGCGCGGCCTCTTCCACTGTTTTAGAAAAGACCTCATTCGGCATTTTATTCGAGCAGGAAAACGTCGCTAATATTCCGCCCTCATTCAATATATTCATTCCCAGATAATTCAGCTCTTTGTAACCTTTGGACGCGGTTTCGAGAGATTCCTTTTTTTTCAAAAATGACGGTGGATCGATTATGACCAGGTCAAACTTTTCATTAGAATCGCTGATGTCTTTTAAAACTCTGAACACGTCCCCTCTTACAAATTCTATCTTTCTAGAAACTCCGTTGAGAATCGCGTTTTTGCGTCCGAGTTCCAGCCATTCCTCTTTAATATCGACTGAGCGCACATATTTTGCGCCATATAAGCCGGCATGAACAGAAAATCCGCCAGTATACGAGAAAAGGTCAAGCACCTTCTTACCATTAGAAAAATTCTCTAAAGCAAGCCGCGACTTCCGCTGGTCTAAATAGAAACCTGTCTTATGTCCATTCACGATATCTACAAAGAATTTTGCCTTTCCCTCGAAAATCTCGATGATCGGCTCGCCTGATGAACCCCACCACATAGCCGAGTCTTTTAACCCTTCAACTTTTCTAAATGGTGAAACGCTTTTTTCATAGACGAAGCTCGGTTTTAATATATTTTCTATGCTTTTTAGAATTAAATTTTTAAATCTATCCATGCCAAGCGTCAGGACCTGAAAAACTACCGTATTGTGGTATATATCGATTATAAGTCCCGGAAGCCCGTCGGCTTCGCTGAAGACGGCCCTAAAGGCATTGGTAACCGAAAAAAGAGGGTTTCTCCTATCGAACGCTTGCTTTATTCTGTTATTGAAAAAAATCTGATCTAGTGGTTCGTCATTAAAGGTAAGGAGCCGTACGGAAATCTCTGATCTCGGATTGTAGTATCCTCTGCCCACGAATTTACCATTACTAGTCTGGACAGAAATTAAGTCGCCTGGCTTTATGGTGGGAGAGATTTTAAGGAATTGGTTCTTATATACCCAAGGGTGACCGGGCCTTAACTTGCCCTGCCTTCCACTTCTTAACCTTATAACTTTCTCCAATCCTTTTCGTCCCTTCTCAATCTTGCAACGAATTATCCACAGTAGTAGTAGAGCACCCTTAAGGGTGCTCTACTACTTCTTAACTTTACAACTTTTTTGTTTAAATCCATCCTATAAACGCGAGCGCGGCGACAGTCTTAGCGTCAACTATTCTGCCCTTCCTAAAAAGCCGTCTGACTTCAATCTTATTTAAATACATGATTTCGATTACCTCATCATCCTCTACGTTCCTTTTTACTTCTTGCAACTTTTCTGCCTTATATATAAATATCTTCTCTGTCGTATATCCCGGCGCAGGATATATTTTGCCCAAAAGGGTTAGTTTCCGCGCCCTGAATCCGGTCTCTTCTATAATTTCGCGCCGTGCGCACGAAAGCGGAGGTTCGCCCTTCTCCAAAGTGCCTGCCGGCAATTCATAGATATAGGAATTGATGACGGGTCTGTATTGCCTCAACATTATAATCTTATTTTTCGTTAAAAGCGGCACGATCAGCGCCGCGCCGGGATGTTTTACAATCTCCAGGTTCGCGATGTATCCATTTGGCAGTCTGACTTTTTTGGTTAAGACCTTTAATAGTTTACCTTTGAAAATTATACGCTCCTTTTTCATATCAATTCATTATACTACAAAATTGCAATAGCGACACAATTTTAAAAGGATAAGATGCATAAGAGAAGGAAAAATATTTTCCTTCTCTTATGATAAAGAAGGCTTTTGATCATCTTTAGACTGGCGGTTCTAAAGGAAAGGGGTGACAGCGAGCGAACTCATTAGATATTACGTATAGGTGAGCGAGCGCCAAGAGGGGGAAACGTAGTTTCCCCCTATGGAAATTTTGCTTTAGTTTACGAGTGGCAAAATTTGGTGCCGAGGGGCAGAATCGGACTGCCCACGCCCGCGTTTTCAGCGCGGCGCTCTACCACTGAGCTACCTCGGCATTATTACAAAGTAAATTAACACAAAAACGCCTTTTGCGTCAACATCATTTGTATTCGCTTCCCTTTATCCTCTCGACGTAAAGGCGCGCGCTGACAGCCGCTAGAGCGCCTTCACCTGCTGCCGTAACGACCTGCCGCAATAACTTTTTTCTCACATCGCCGCACACGAATATTCCGTCTACGGATGTTCGCATCTCGTCGTCAGAGATTATGTATCCTTTCTCGTCTGTCTTCACTACATCCTTTACAATCTCTGAATTCGGCGCTATGCCGACGAATATGAAAAGGCCTTCTGCCTTCAATGTATTCTCTTTTGCCGTCACGATGTCCCTGACCTTCACCGCCTCGCATTTATCCTTCCCGATAATCTCGACCGCAACGGAATTCAGGCAAAATTCTATTTTTTTATTCGCGAGCGCCCTCTCCTGCAGTATCTTCGTCGCCCTTAACTTATCGCGGCGATGGACGATCGTAACCTTATTCACGAATCTCGTCAGGAATAGAGCATCCTCTAAGGCCGTATCTCCGCCGCCGATAACCACAACATCTTTTCCTTTAAAGAGGGGCCCGTCGCAGGTTGCGCAATATGATACCCCTTTACCGGTGAGTTCCTTTTCGCCAGGTACGCCTAAAGTGGACCAATGCGCTCCGGTCGCGATTATCAAAGACCCGACGTCCAATTCTTTGGCGTCTGATAGTTGAATCTTAAAAGGCATTTTCTTGTCCTTTTTCAAGATTACCTGTTTCGCCTCGGCCGTCTCAACAGCAAGACCGAAATGTTCTGCCTGTTTCTGCATCCAATCGGCAAGGTCAGGGCCTCTTATGCCTTCCGGAAAACCGGGAAAATTCTCTATAAGATCCGCCAACAAAATCTGACCACCGCACAATGCTCTCTCTACAAGCAGAACCTTCATTCTCGCTCGCGAACAATATATGCCTGCTGTGAGCCCGCTCGGGCCTCCGCCGATTATAACGACATCGTAACTCGTGTCCATTTAAATCGTCCTCCTCATCTTCTCGCGGTATTCACAAATAGGCCGGCGCCCAAGAGAAAAAATATTACATTAGGTAATGATACGCCCACGGCGGGAGTCACCGGCAATGAGACACCCGAAAAGAGACTGACTTTACCCTTTAATGAAACCGCGACCCCTACCAGAAAAAGCCCCCAATATAAAGCGAAGAATAAAAGACTTATGCCAAAACCTATCGACTTTTCGCTTCTATGCGCCTTTATCCCCAACGGTATCCCCATTAATACCAAAATGAAACATGCTATAGCCATATTTATCTTCTTATATATCTCGACATACAGCTGTGTTGGGTCAATTTTCTGTGATAGAAAATTGGATATTTCCTGATTCAACTCGTTTATTGTCATCTCGCGCGTCTTCTTCTGAATCTTCTCTTTATTGAATATCTTGGAGAGGTCCAGAGTCATATAATAGGTCATAAAATTTAATTTATAAAAACTCTCGGCATCCGTTGGCGACGGCTCCTCGCTTGTCCCATTGAATAATCTCAACTCGATCGTATTCTTCTCCGGAATCGAATTTATCTCGCCGGACTCGGCTACAATTGTGCGCGTTGGTTTTCCTTCCTGGGGCTGATAGATCCTTATATTTTTCAGTTTATTGCCCTTTATCTCATAAATGAATATGACGTAATTTTCGAATCCCCTTATGAACGTCCCCTCTTCCAGATAAGCCGTCGGCCTTCTGATGCCTATCTCCTTTACGACCTTTCTCGATAGATAAGAGGCATTCGGCGATATCTGGTCATTAATAAAAAATGAGGCGAAAGAGAATATTACTCCAACCATCAATATCGGAAAGGCGACGCGGTATAAACTTATCCCGTTTGCCTTCATCGCGGTCAGTTCTCCGTCGCTCGAGAGCCGGCCGAACGTCAGAATCACCGCCGTGAGCGCCGCAACCGGCAGTGTGAAACTCAAGAGCCATGGCACAAGAAATAAAAATAATTTTAATACGGAGAGTATGTCGACGCCTTTATTTATGACAAGGTCGGCGAGCTTTATGATGTTCCCGACTAAGAGGATAAAGGTGAAGACAACTATGGAGAGAAGAAAGGCATGTGAAAATTCCTTCAGTATATAATCTCTTAATATGCGCATACTTAGTATTAAAAAATTGCATCCTTAATGAGATAGAAGGCGTCCTTCCACATATAGTATATTAAATATTCCCACAAAGGAGGAGATACTTTTCGCGCCTCATAATCTACGTAATCGCCGTAGACCCTAACCACGAGATAATGTAAAAAGCCTCCGTCTCTCTTGGGTATCTGAGTTATCATCCCGCCGCCTCCGGACGTTATGTATTTAACGCCGCCGAAAACGGACTCTTTGAACATGTGCTCGTGGCCGCAAAATACTATATCGACTTTATATCTCTCACACAACTTCATGAAGCGATAGGACCATGGGCTTAACTCCGGCCTATACCACGATTGCTGATACGGTGACATAGGCGATTTATGCGCGATGATGAATCTGTGTTTATAGGCTAGCGACTTTTTTAACTCTTCCTCTATAGCGGAAAAACATTCTTCACTGATATCGCCTGCCGCGTTATCTATTATTATAAAATACGAACCGCGGTTAGCGAATGAGAGCTCCTTAGCGCCTATATATTTTTTAAAATATTTTGTTGTTTCTCCCTTATCGTCATCATCATCGTGGTTTCCCATCGCGGTCAAGATAGGCCATTTTATGAGGGACCTTGTCTTATTGTATATGCGATGTTCCCATTCGGAACCCCTGAAGGTCGCGTCGCCCGCTACTACTACGAAATCTATCGGTAGTTTCTTGAACCTGTCCTCTCTGTCGATCTGCCGAATCAGTTTCAATGTGGCGCTGTCATTGAACATGAAACCTGAGTGACAATCGCCGAATACTATAAATCCGAAATAATCGCCCTTATTGTGACTTAATTTTTCAGCTGTCTTTTCGTTCATATACGGCGCAGGCTCCTTCATAAAATAGAGCGTCACGACAGGAACCAGCGAGTATATAACCGCTGCCGATATAATAAGCAAAAATATTTTTTTAAATCGTTTCATATGCGTTATTCATTGTATCCTTACAGTCTCGTTTTTTCAAGCCTTTGTTCTATTATACCAAAACCTGCAAACGTTTACGACCGGTCTCTATTAATGACATGGATCATCTCGCAGAGCCTGCCGTAGTTACACATATTAAAGTTCATCACGATCCGGGGCAAGTTAAGGCATTCTCTTTCCTCAATCTCTTTATTCGTCGGAGGCGAGCGCCTGATCTTGCCGCTTGCCAAAATGTCCTTAAACTCTTTATTAATAAGCCGCATTGTCTTCTCTGAGATTTCTTTATTCAATCTCATCACGGTCAGGCCAGAAACGTATCTTATAGAGTTATATACCCGATAAAAATCCTCTATAAATTTTATTGCCTCATCGGCAGTTTCCGCAATATGAAAAAGGTTAAGGTCCTCTTTTGCGATAAAGCTATTTTTAAGCAGGTGCTCGGTTACATAGCGTTTCCACGCATCCCAATATGCCGAGCCCTTGGGCTCCATCAAAACTATTGGCCTGGGTTTGGATTTGCCGGTTTGGATCAGGGTGAGCATTTCAAACCCCTCATCATGCGTGCCGAATCCTCCGGGAAAAAGAGCGGTGGCATCGGTCTCTTTAACAAAGATCAACTTTCTGATAAAAAAATATTTAAAGTTTATTATTTTGTCTTTTTCATCTATATACGGATTTGGCTTTTGTTCAAATGGAAGCCTGATATTTAACGCAAATTCCTTTCCTGCTTCCGCGCCTTTATTGCCGGCCTCCATGACCCCCGAACCGCCTCCCGTTACGATCATATAACCTTTTTGAGTCAGCTTTTTTGTGAATTCCTCCGCCATTTTGTATTCCGCTGATGTTTTTTTCGACCTCGCCGAACCAAAAATTATAACCTTTTTGACATCTCTATAAGGAGCGAATATTCTAAAAGAATGCCGTAATTCTTTAAGCGCATTATTGACAAGTTTGAGATCTCCCTTATCGTTTGATTCCCGCCCTAACTTAACGGCGGTCGTGAGAATTTCACGCAACAAACGTTCGTTTTCAGGAGAACTGATTTTCTTGGCAAGTTCGCTTATCGCGCTATCTATGGCTTCATCGCCAATTTCGTACTCTTTCGATATCTTTCTCATGCTTCGCCCTTTTTAGATTGACCTGTGCCCATGCAAACAATTTGACATAATTTTCATAAGTAAGCGTTCCCGATTGAATCCGAGAACGCTTAAAATACGATGGCGGAGAGGGAGGGATTCGAACCCTCGAAGGAGGCTATTGCCCCCTTAACGGGTTAGCAACCCGCCGCATTCGGCCTCTATGCAACCTCTCCTATTTTGCGTCAGCGAAGGATCTCTATTCAGCGCGTTTCTTCTTAAAAAATTCCTTCAAAAGGCTTGCGCAATCTTCTTTAAGGATACCTTTTGCGATTGATATCTTGTGGTTGAGATTGATCTTATTTATATCAACCTTGGAACCGAAAGCGCCCGTTTTAGGATCGCTTGTCCCATAAACCAGCCGCTTTACCCGCGCTAAGACAAGCGCACCGGCGCACATCGCGCAGGGCTCAATTGTAACATACATCGTCGTGTTGAGCAACCGCTCGTTCCTCAAATACGAGGCGGCCTGGGTGATCGCTATCATCTCGGCGTGCGCTGTCGGGTCCTTCAATAATTTTATCTGATTGTGAGCTCTCGCTATTACCTTTCCTTTATGAACGATGACCGCGCCAACAGGGACATCGTCTTCCTCGAAGGCCTTTTTTGCCTCTTTCAGCGCCTCTTGCATATAAAGATGATCTATTTTCATTCGAGTATCTATGTAATTTGATGAAAAACTGGCGTGCCCGGCGTGATTCGAACACGCGACACCCTGGTTCGTAGCCAGGTACTCTATCCAGCTGAGTTACGGGCACGCGTATATCTGCTGCAAACTGTTTGGTTCTCCGCCTAAACCCGACATTAAACTATTCATGGCGGATCCGCCATGTGTTGTTTTTCTGTGTAGTGTAGGCGGAAGATACTCTATCCAACTGAGCTACAGGCGCGACGCTTCGGCCTCACTGCGGCCTATTTTACTATGCTCCCGACTTTAACATCCCTATCCGGCGTGATTATGGATATCCCCTTATCGTCGGAGGCGGCCAAAAGCATACCCTGGCTCTCCACGCCGCGCAAGATAGCCGGTTCAATATTGTCTATTAGAACGATAGAGCGGCCTATCAAGTCCTCTTTTTTATAAAAATTCCTGATGCCGGCAACGATCTGCTTCGTCTTATCTCCTAAATCGACGAGCACGACGTAGAGTTTTTCCGCGTTAGGATGGTCTTTCACCTCTTTAATCTTTGCTATCTTTATATCGAGTTTCTTAAATTCTTCGAAAGTTATCATTTCTATATGTCCTCACCTTAAATCCATATCATCACCCCTGGATTAATTTAAGCCAAAACATAAGCAGAATTCCGGCTATGAAGGATAATACGGAAAATGTCGCGTTCTTCACGGCCAATTGCTTATGTATTTCCGGGATCAGGTCGCAGGAAGCAATATAGATAAATCCGCCTGCCGCGATAGGCAATAAAAGCCCCGTGAAAAACCGAACGTGCTGAGCGAAATAATACCCTAACAACGTGCCAAAGATGGCTGTCGTAGCCGATAGGAAATTATAAAAGAGGGCCTTCGACCTCGAAAATCCGCCGTAAAGGAGAATACCAAAATCTCCCAACTCCTGCGGGATCTCGTGTAAGATTACCGCGGTGGTTGCTACAAGGCCTAATTTAATATCGATAACAAAACTTGTGCCTATGATGATGCCGTCGATAAAATTGTGGATTCCGTCGCCGAATAAATTCAGATAAGTGAAGATATGGATATCGCATACTCCCTTATGACAATGACGCCAATGAAGAAATCTCTCAAGGGCGAAGAACGATACGAATCCCAGGACAGTATAGATGAATACCAGATTTATTTCTTTAACGTGCTCTATCGCTTCAGGCAGAAGATGCAGGAACGCCCCGCCTATCAAACCGCCCGCGCCAAAAGAGACCAATAAAATAAGAATCTTGCTCAGGAGTTTTTCGTTGAAGAGTAAAGTAAAGATGCCTATGAGTGAAATGATGCTGACGATTACGCTAGCGGCTAATGCCCAGACTAGATTCATGATTCAACCTGAATATGCCAATTCCTAAATTTTCTCTGTAAAATTTATGAATGGCCATTCTGGAATTTGATGAAACAAATTCCAGAATTATTCCTAAATTTTTAATTTTGCCTGGGCCTCGGTCTTGAGCCGGGCAAATTCATTTTCTTTGAACTGAGAGGTATCTATCTCCGGAAGCACGCGCAATGTGCAATCTACCCTTCTTGAAAAGATCCAACTGCCTTTAGGGATCGCGTCCCTTGTGCCGTCAAGTATTATAGGCAGTATTGGTTTCTTTTCTTTAAGGGCCAATTTAAACGCCCCGTTTTGGAACTCCCGCATTTCATTCGTTTCACTGCGTGTCCCTTCAGGAAAGAACAGGACCGACATGCCGTTCCTAAGCCAACGGCTCGCTGACCTATATACGTTT